>BFBZ01000003.1_pt11 | contig 199744 bp, 168 predicted proteins | sample 1888401 | NCBI WGS metagenome assembly BFBZ01 (sample SAMD00112614, study PRJDB3348) | symbiont metagenome | host: Chara braunii
GTCCTCAACCCGGAAATCGGGTGGTCCTGAACTCAGGAAATCGCGTGGTCCTCAACCGAGGAAATTGGGTGGGTCCGAACTGGGGAAATTCTGCACCGGTCAAAGGTAAGCAACAGCAGTCTTCCGACTCTCGAGTTTGGAAACCCCCTTATGTCCACTGACTCTGTTTGTGGGCATCCATCTCGGTATAATGTTAGTCGGCACTCGTGAATTGTTATGGTCATTTCGGACCGCACCTTGGAGCCAAAATATGAGTATTCTGGATTTTTTGAGCAGCTTGTTAGAATCGTCCACCTCCTCTTCGGTCGAGATATCATCTGTGAACGACTCTAGTTCCGCCGTCGGCTCGAGCGCCACTGACGGCTGGTCGCCGAGCGCGGCTGATGCCTTTGGAACGGCGTCCAGCTTTTGCCAGTGCTCGGCGGAGGCGTCCTCATGCGCGCCGTCGTTCTCCACGACGACGGACACGTGGACGCCGATTACTTCATCCGACAGCCCCTTCGGCTGATCCAAACAGCGCGCGCCGTGGCGATGGAACCGCAGCCACGTTCTTCTCCAGGGCCGGCACACGCCGGCCCTTTTTTTAACCGTGCGCTCAAGTCGCGCTGCCCCGTCGACGCTCGCAGATAAGACTTCGATATACCGATTGCAATTCCTGATGAGCAGAGAGCCCACAGGGGCAGTTTCTTTGCTGAAAGAGGCTTTCGCCCATCGTGCAGGTTATTGACCACCGCGTTTCGATGGGTGGGCACCGGCGCTGGCCTTCGCTACACGGAACGTATCGCCGATGGAAATTTCGTCGGAATCACGGTCGGCAGCGAATGCGACCGGCGTCACTTCAGCTACAGGACACTCAATGTCAAACATCCAGGATGATTTCAAATCTTCGCTTCTCCAGGCAATGTACAAGCTGCAGCACGTTCAGTCCGCTTTGCTGAGTGCTTCAGAAAGGTCGCCGCCGGAAGACGAAAAGACCAAGCAGACTTGGTCCCTTCTGTGGGCCAATTGGCGAGCGTGTTTTCTACTTACGACCACAATTTATGCAACGGCTAACGAAGTCAGCCAGGACACGGTTGGGGAATCGGGCAAGGCGGAGCTACCTGCTCTCCCAACGTTGCCCGTCGTCTCGCCAATCCACCCTGAGTTCACTCACCTCAAGGAACAGGTCGAGCGATCGATGAAGTCAGTAGCGCAAATGCGTCACCATACGGCCCGCGCGTACGAGACACTAATCTCGCTGGACCAGGGAGACTCTCATTGCGGGCACGCGGTTAATCTCTGCCGTCTCTACGGCGACACCGTCGACGGTCTCCTCGGGATGATCGCAAAGGGGTTAGAGGCTATTCCCGGTCCAACCTTGGTCAATTGAGGACCGACAGACTAACGCTCGTCCTTAAGGGGTGGGCCTCGTCGGTGCGTGGGTTCATGGGCGTTCACATTGAGGCCTGGCGCACTGCCAGGCCTCGTTTACGCTTAAACATCCCCCGGATCGCTGGCACACGTGCGGGCCAACCGCACCATCCGTTTAAAAAAACGCGTCGCAGAACGGTCCCGAACCGATTCCTGCCCTCCTGACGCAGTACAAGCCCTCAGGGGCGGCGATCACCATTGCCTCTCAACAACCTGCCCAAAAGAACATCACGGCACCCCCCCGGCGGCCACTTCAAATTCCCCCACCCGTGGCCAGGTCAAACTCCCCCACTTGACGGCGGCTGGACGGAGTGATGATTACGCGCGGGCGGCGCGTTTGGCAAATTTCTCGGCGCCTTCTTTGAGCCGGTAGCTCTTTCCCTCAAATTTCAGCAGACGGCCGTGATGCATGATGCGATCGAGCAAGGGCGCGACAACGACCACATCTCCCAGGAGCTTGCCCCAGTCGTCCACCCCTCTATTGGAGGTGATGACGACCGAGGATTTTTCGTACCGGCTCATCAACACATCGGCGAGCTCATCGCCGGCGTTGGGCGGCAGACGCCTCAGGAAAAGATCGTCGATCAACAGGAGATCCGCCGCGTTGATTTGCGCGCGGTATTTGCGCAGCTCGGCTAGCTCGCGTGCTTCGTTGATTTCCTCGATCAACACGTGAGCCTCGCGGTAGAACACCTTGTAGCCGTGCTGCACGGCCAACTGAGCGATGGCCTTGGCGCAGTGACTCTTGCCGGTTCCGGGCTGACCGATCATCAGCGCCCCCTCCTTGGCCTCGATGAACTTCAGCGTAGCGAGTTCGAGCACCTCGCGCTTGGGGACTTTGGGATTGTACGCCCAGTCGAAGTCCTTCAAGTCCTTGTGTCACCGATCGGCATAAAGGAGCCGGGGATGATCGGCGTAATGGAGCCAGTTTCAGGTGAGGAAAACGGGCATCCCTTCAGGGGTTAAGAATGGGCGGATTTGGCAGCGCCGGCAAGGGCCGATTTGCGAGCGGGCGGAGCCACCTTCGGGTTGCGGCCGGAGGGTCCATCGAGCTCCATGCAGTAGGCGTTGTGACGCAGCCGATCGACGGTGGCTGAGGCCAGGAGCCGGTTGCTCGGAAAGGCCTGGTCCCATTCGTCAAAGTCGAGGTTGCTCGTGACGATGGTGGAGGCCTGCTCGTATCGCTCGGCGATCAGGTCGTGCAAATCTTCGTCAGCCGGAGGACGAAGCGGTTTGAGCCCAAAATCGTCGATGACCAACAATGGCACGCGCGCAAGAGTTGCGAGCTTGCGTTCGTAACCGCCGGCCGCTCGTGCGGCATTGAGGGTGGCGGTGAGTTGAGAGCAGGAAGAGAACAACACATCGATGCCCTGACGGATGGCGCAGTGGCCGAGCGCCTGCGCCAGATGACTCTTTCCGACGCCGACTTGGCCGACGATGAGCACCGGAGCATGTTCGGCCAGATACCGCCCGGTCGCCAGATCGTGCACGAGCGCGCGATTGAGCTTTGGCAGGCGATCGAAGTCGAATTGATCGAGTGTTTTGTTGGTTCGGAAGCTCGCGCGGCGCAGGCGTGTGGTGAACTTCTTCTGGTCACGCCGTGCAATCTCGTCCTGGATGAGAAGGGCCAGAAACTCGGTGTAGGCGAGCTTGGAGTCGATGGCCTGGCGGTTGCGTGCCTCGAGGGAATCGAGGATGCCAGACAGGCGTAGTTGCTTCAGGTGGGGAGCGAGTTCAGGGATCGGGTTCATGGTATCTCCAGTGATTTGACGATCATCGAGTAAAGGCCGGTCACGACGACCGGTGTTGGAAAGACGCGGCACGATGATCAATGCCGCGTCTCATCATCGGTATCAAACAGAGTCTTGGCGTCGCGCGCGAAACGCGCGTTGCGGCCGTAGACGGATTGACGATCCGTGCCGTGGCGATCGAGGGGCAGCTTGTCGAAGCCGCCGACGAGAATCGACTTCACGGTGCGATAGGCGGGACTGGCGTGGGCGAGTGCACGTACGCAGGCCGCCTCCAGGCGAAGGACTCCGTAGGTGTCTGCGAAACCGAGAACGCCCTGCGCGCCGCGCAGTCGCTCCACGATGCGATCCCCGAGGAGTTGCTCGATCAACTCGGCACAGGCGGGGCCAACCCYTCGGGCTTGCTTCAAGCACCACGCTCGATCGTGGGCGAAGAACTCGCGTGCCTCCGGCGGCAGGTGATCCGGGACTGTGCGGCGATCCCCGGGGCGATGCGAGCGCACGTGGGAGGCGACCAGCCGATAATCCTGAAAGATCGACACCGAGACATCGGTGGCGCGCACCCACAAAGTCTGACCTATGAGTGCGAAAGGCGCTGAATACAGCACGTACTCGAACTTGACGTGGCAGTCACGATGCAGCTTCAGGCGATGCCAGGTGCCCAGGTCCGGCGTGACATCGGGTAGCGCACGCATCAGTGGCTTCTCGATGAGGAAGCGCTCGAGAGGCTGCTCTCGGGTGGTGCCATGAATGCGTACCCCCGCTTCTTCCAACACCCAACGTCGAGCCTGTTCGTTCAGATCGGTCAGATCGCGGAACGTGCGGGTGGGCAGGAAATTGCCTTTGACGTATTTGACGCCGGACTCGACGACACCCTTCTTGGCCGGATCCGCTGGCGGACACGGATCGATTTTGAACCCGTACCCTTCGGCGCACTCGGCATACGCCCGCTGTACCACGGGGTCGCGAACACAGGCCCGAGTGATCGCGCACTTGGGGTTGTCGATGATGACCCGAGTTGGAATGGCACCGAACCACTCGAAGGCTCGCCGGTGGCAGCCGAGCCAAGTCATGACAGTCTGGTCGAAAACAAACTCCACGTACTGATGACGCGAGAAACACAGCGTCATCACGAAAGCCCAGGTCCGACGTTGTTCGCCGCTTGCTGGATCCAGCAACACAGGACCGGCACCGAAATCAACCTGCACAGCGTCGGCTGCGGGAAAATGCAGCCGCACGGTCGCTTCCGGGGGCAGGCTGGCGCGGATGCCGGCCATCATCCGGCGCACAGCGGAATAGCTGCCGCGGTAACCATGGTCGCGGCACAGCGCGGCGTGGATGGCGATCCCGCCAACGCCTTCGGCGGCCCAGCGTTCGACTTGGGCGCGGTATGGCTCGACCGTAGATATGGTGCTGCGGGCCCGGCGCGCTTGGCCCAGGGCCGCACTCAACGTGGCGTCATCCGGCAGCGCCGCCTCCGGCGCCAACCATCCTCGGGCAGCGGCCAGCCCGCGCAAGGCAGCCACCTTCGGTCGGCCCATCAGTCGCGAACGCGCAATATCTCGATCAGAGTCGCCCTGGCGCAGCCGCACCAGGACCTGGCGATACTGGAACATCTCGAATCTCCTTCGGCTCACCGGCTCTCCCCGCAGGCAAAAAGCCCACAGCGTAGCCGTGCCGTCTTCAGTTCGAGATGCCCGTCCTCCTGCTCAACTGGCTCCTTTATGCCGATCCGCGAGTGGCTCCATTATGGCGATCATGCCGTGGCTCCATTACGCCGATCCTCTGCTGGCTCCTACATGCCGATCACGCCCTGGCTCCAATACGCCGGTCGGTGACACCTTGCGCTCCGGTAAGCCTGAGAGCGAGAAGCGTCGCTCCAGCAGTCGCGAGTGGCGGCGGTCGAGCTCATCCTGCAAAAGCCAGGAGAACGCCTCGAGGAAGGTCATCTGGTGGCTCTGGACCTGGAGTGCGCGCGCCTCGAGGGTCGAGATCATGCCCGAGAGGCGCAAGGCTCGCAGTGCACGTTGTAATTCCGGCATCGTCATACTCATCGCGTGAGCTCCTGTGGTGGGAGGTTGGGGTTTTCGGGATCCGTGATGTCAGCGGTTTGTTGGTCGAAGAAGCGTTGGTATTCATCGAGCGCGCGGATGTGATCGCCGTGCTGCTCGAGTCGACTATTGTCGGCGGCAGCGCGCGCCTCTTTTGCAGCGGTCGTGCGTTCGAGGATGCGCTTGAGGGCCTGGTAGGAAGGCTGCGAGAGCTTCAGTACCTGCTCGCACGCCCTCTCGATGTCTTCGCGGCCGTGGTGGCGCGGGAGGTTGGTTAGGCCGTAAATCGCTTTCTGGCCGGGGCGGCCCAGGTGGGCGAAGATCTCGTGGGCGAGCTGTGCGCTGCGAGGACCGATCTTCATCGCTTTACCCAACAGGCGCGCGGTCTCGCGCGAGGGATTGAACAGACGGTCCTCCGGTGGCAACTCGTACCGGCCGCGGGCTGCTTTCTTCTCGTGCCGCCGCAGCAATCGCCCGTGTTCATCCAGGATCTCGACCTCTCGGTCGTATATGCGTACGGTGACCTCGCAGTACAGCGGTGCCGGCAGCGCCGGGTAGTATTTCTGGTCGATGACCACGAGCCCGGCGTCATCGACGGTGCGTGTCTCCTGGCGGAAGTAGCGGAACGCCTCGAGCGGCAGCGTCTTCAGATAGGGCTTTTCTTCCTCGAACAGAGCCGACACCTGCCGCTTCTTTCGTCCGTGGATACGCGGGGCGGCCCAGCGCTCTTCCCAGTATGCTAGGTAGTTGTTCTGCGCCTCGATCGTCTCGAACTGACGAGCCTTCAGTGCCGTATCCTGCGTATGTTGGATCGCTCTCTCGACGACGCCTTTTCGATTGGGGTCGCCGACTCGTGCCACATCGGCGACGGCCGAGTAATGAGCCAACATGGCGGCATACACCGGATTCAACTGCGGCTCGTACAAATCGGGTTTGATCACGCCCTGCTTCAGATTGTCGAGCACGACGTAAGCCACCGAACCGCCGAGTGCCCGGAAAGCCTCTTCATGCAACCGTGCCCAACTCTCCTGATCGGCTTTCCACAGCACTTTGCGAAAGGCCTTGCCGGAGTACTTCAGCGTCATCACGAACAGGAAAGGTCGGCGGTACCGACCCGTGCGATGCAGCGTCGGTGCGCCGAGGCCGAAATCCACCTGTGCCTCCTCGCCGGGGAGCGCGTCGAGGATGTCGAAGCGCTCCGGCTCGCGCTTGCGCAGCGTGCGCACGAAGCGCTTGACCGAGTTGTAACGGTGGGTAAATCCCAGGCGATCCACCAGATCCTGGTAGATGCTCTGGGCGTTGCGCCCCAGGGCCACTTGGCTTTCGATCCAATCTCGATGCTCTTCGCAGGCCGAGCGGGCGAGCTTGGGGGGCTTTGCCGGTGGCCGGGGTGGAGGACTTTCAACCCCGAAATCACCGCTCTCGTGGCCGCCGGAGCCGGTGGCCAGGGTGGGGGAATTTGCGCCACCCGGAGCCAGCTCCTGTCCCAAGCGACGAATCGTCTTGCGATCCACGCCTGTCAGGCGCTCGATCTCCCGCTGGCTTCTGCCCGCGGCCAGGAGCGTTTGGACCGTAATCCGTAAGTGCGGCTTCAAGACGTTCACTCCTCGCCCCCCGAAGAAAAAGGGGCAGCGTAACGTCCGGCCGCAGATCGACCCTCGGCGCCGACCGGCGCTCGATCAGTTCAGGGGTGGAGGAGTTTCAAGTGGCCTTGGGCGGAGGAAGATGGGCGGCCGCCGGGGGGCACCCAACGCACGGTGCGCGCTCAAGATCATGTCCTGGCAGCCGGACGGCTCTTGCGTGGAAATCAACACGCGAGGAGTTCACACCCCTGGTAGTAGCCCAGGAATTCAGATTAGGAGATTGGGGTGATCAGGTGATTGCAGATCGGTGCGCGTGCCTTTACTCGATAAATCAAGTCTCTGTACATCCACGAGCGCCTGGATGATGTACCTCGGTGCCGCCCAACGTGTAGCGCAATGCCACGATTGCAGTACAAGAATGCCATTTGGGACGAGTGTCTTTGCCGCAGAGGGATAAAAGCCATCCGCTACTAGGAGACGCGCCAACGTGGCGCCGAGGAACCTTGAGATGCGACACGAAAAGATTTTGATTGGCCCTGACGATGAACTCGGCGGTGACGCTGAGGATAACCTCGACATCCGCGATTTCTGCGCCGATCGCGAATCAACCAACGCACCAGGCGTGGCGCACGTTGGGCTCGATCTTGACTTAGACCTTGATGAGCCGCCTCTCTGGCCTGAGGTGGGTGACTCGCGGCTTCCGGCTACAGCACCATTGGCTGCTGAGGGTCTATTCGGGTCGAGCCTGCCGCCCAACGTCGAGCCTTTGCACGGCCCCAAGAGGAGTCAATACGGGCAACTGAAGCGTGGAAGGCACCTCGCGTCTAGGAAGAAGTTTCGTGCCGCCGAACGACTTGAGCAGGTCCCTGATGTCATTGAGGATCACGGTCCTAATGTGATCGGCTTCTCGCCACACTTGTTGCGCTCTCCCATATTCGGGTCGGGAGATGACAACTGGCACGCGAAACATCAAAATATAGCCCACGGCTCGAAAACGACCACGATGCCATGTGGCCGGCGCGATTCGCTCAGTTATTGCGGACCGCCGCTGAATTCAGACCACGGTCTGGTTCTATTTGCACTGTTGTTGCTGGCGAGACGCTCGGAGTTCACGGCTCGAATACGGTTTCGTCCACGAAAATTTGCGCACGAAGTGCTCGGCTGGGCGGATAGCAAGCACTCTGTCGGCCGCCTTGCGAAGACACTCAGGCAGCTTGCCACTGCGCGAATCACCCGCGACTGGAATGAAATTCGGCACGAACGCCCGCTCACGATCGGGTTGATTTCGAGCTATTGGCAAGAAGGAGCAGATGTCTACTTGGTGTTTGATCCGAAGCTCGCGCATGCTCTCAGGGGTCATCTCACGTTCATACAACTCCCCCGGCTGCGCCGTCTGTCAACAAACCTATCTCGGTGGCTATACCTGTTTATCTGCGCCAGCGACTGCAAGGAATGGCTGCTGCTTACGCACCTACGCGAACTGTACGGCACTACACAGCCGTTGTCAGTGTTCGGTCGACAGACACGCACAGCGCTTGAACAATTGAAGCAACAAGGACTTATTCAAGAATTTCACACTCGCAGGGGAGCTGTTGGGATCACAAAGTACCGGAAGCCCGTGGGTACTGATTCATGACAGAGCTCCATCCGGCTCGATGGCTATCCGGAATGATTCGGGATATTCGCACAACGTTTCAAGCTGCGCGTCTTCGAGACCCGCGCTTTTCGCTAGGATTTCGGCCCTGAAGGTGCTTCAAATCCAACCCGGCGATGTTGAAAGACCTTATACCGCTAAAGAGCGGACCCGCTGGATACATCGAGTCCCCATACATGCGACCTTGCGATTCCCTGGCGCCATGACCGGTAATCGCGTCATGGACCGCTTCCTCGATGCCACATTCTCGCGCAAAGTGCTTGAAGCCATGCCTGAAGGAGTGGAACGACTTCTTACGGTCTGTGATACCAACAGACCGCCGAAGGTGCCGATTCCAGCTCTTGCTGAACATACTCGACCGGCGGCCGTATTTGTCCGTTGAGAGATCGGGAAACAACCATTCGTTTCCGGCCAGTCTCTTTTTTACGAGAAAGTCAATCAATCCCAGATTTTCCAACTCCCTGTGGACCGGAACGTGCCGTCTCGACGATTCTGTCTTGATTGACTGACCGTCTCCGTCAACCACGGAAATGAACCAACCGTCGCGAACTTTCTGCAAATCATTGATGCGAAGCTGACAGATCTCCTCGACACGCATCCCGGTGAACAGTGCGAGAAGCGGGACCCAGTACGCAGCGTGCTCACCACAGCCGGCGGGCCGAAGCCTCTTCGTGTAGATGTCAGAACGAAAGATTGCGTTGAGATCCGACACCGTGAACGGTACACGAGCTTTTTTCTGAACCTTTGCCCGCTTCACCTTGACGAGGTGTGCTGGGTTGACGGGCAATGTATCGTCCTGCAGGGCAACGTTGAATATCGTCTTCACTATCCCAATTCGCTTGAGAATTGTCTTGTATTGCTTGTTCTCCCCAAGCAGGTTGTCGCGGTAGGCAATCACATGCCTCTTCTGAACGTGGGTAGCCTGCGTGACCTTGTATCTCAACATGAGAAACATCGCAAACTCATCAGCGACAGACATGTACTCGGCGACCGTCTTCGGAGTTTGGACTCCGCTCTGCTTCCACCGCTCGACGAGAGTTTGAATTGTGATGCCGGGCATCCCCGTGCCATCGCTCAACGTTTTCTCCAGTGGTGCGAGCTGTTCCACGTCTACGGCACGACCCGAGTTGCGAGTTTCAATGGCCTCGCCTTCCCGAATGAGAGTTTCGACAAAGCGTCCGCATAGTTGCCGGTACCCCGGCGTGGTCTCGGTGATGCCATACCCAAGGCCCAACAGAAACCTGCGCAAGTTGTCGTGCACCCACCGATTGACATTGCCGGTGGCCAGCATCTCGCGGAGCTCGGCAACCTCGCCGGCTCGCTCCCGAACACCGATCACGGGCGAGCTGGCAGCCGCTTCGCCGAGACTGCTCGGTGGCGCAGCTCGAAACTCAAGATCACCATTCAGGCTATCTCGCAGGTACGTCGAGCACAAACGGGTAATCAGTTCATCGTCGACTGATGGGATCGAGACCAGAGAGGGCAACCTGCGCGCGGCGGAAATTGCCGCTTGCTCGACTGGGAGAACGTCGACTGCATCGAGCAATCCAAGACGCTGTGCTTCCTGCCGTGGAACCATCCCAAATCCGCCAGCCCGGACACGCTGACACTCCTGCTCAAACTCGTGTGCTTTGGCGAACGCGGCTTGGCGCGCCTGCTTTGGATCGGTGGTCCGAAGGCTAACTACAAACTCGCGCTGCGGGGTGAAATACCCTAACAGATCCTTCGGAACTCGCTGTCTGTAGTAGTACGTACCATGTCGCTTTTGCAGCCGCGTCTGACGCATCCGGTCCTCCATCCAACCATGCTGTGTACCGGCACGGTGTACCAGGGAATCGGAGCGTAACCCCTTGGGCCATCAATAAAATGTGATGCCTCAAGCAGTTGCAGAAGTTCTGGCGGAGAGAGAGGGATTCGAACCCTCGAAGGGCTTTTGACCCTTACACCCTTAGCAGGGGTGCGCCTTCGACCACTCGGCCATCTCTCCGCTTCGCGAAAAATCTTTAGCTTTCAAATACTTGAAAGGCATTCGGACCAGCCCGCCCTGGCGGCGGGGTGGCCATGATAAAGGAGCATCCGGGAAAAGGTAAGCGCGGTGCACGGGCCGGCACGCTGAATAGACCGAAACGGAGCGTTAGCCGGGATTTTGAATCCGATGTGGGGGCGGGCGCCTCGGCATCGCGGCGGAGAGCCCCCGCGTGCCGATCGCCGATCTAGGCCGAAACGTACTCTGCGGTCGGCTTGGATTCGCCTTCCGGCTCACCCTGCTGTTCGCGCTTGATACGCTCGAAGATCTCTTCCCGATGGACGGCAACGTTCTTCGGTGCATTGATACCAATTCGCACCTGATTGCCCTTCACCCCAAGGACGGTGACGGTGACATCGTTACCGATCATCACTGTTTCACCCACCCGTCTCGTCAGTATGAGCATTTATTCTTCCTCCTTGATCTTGGGCGCACCGCCAGTGGTGAGCCGCAAGAATCCGCACAAGAAATCTACGGACTCGTGTCGATGAGACACATAAGGGAGACCCTGAATTTGGGCTCGGCCGTGAGGGGTGCACTGCACGCGAGGCGCAGTGCCACCCAGTCTGGCGCAGCAATCAACCGAGCTTGCCGCGCACCATTTGCTGCACGCCGGCCAGCGCGCCATCGAGCGCCGCGGGGTTGTTCCCACCCGCCTGCGCGAAATCCGGACGGCCGCCGCCGCGGCCCCCAACTTGTGCGGCAATCGTACCAACTAATTCACCCGCTTTTATGCGCGAAGTCACATCCGCGGTAACACCGGCGACCAAAACCACTTTGTCGGCGCCATCAACCGAGCCGAGTACGATCACCGCCGTCTTCAATTGGCTCTTCAACTGATCAACGGCGTTTCGCAGCGCACCCGCATCCGCGCCGTCGATCCGCGTCGCAACGACCTTCACACCCTGTATGTCGACGGCTGCAGCAGCAAGATCCACTCCCTGACCGGACGCCAGTTTGTCCTTCAGGGCGCGGATCTCCTTTTCCATCTGGCGGATACGGTCCAGCGCGTCCCGAACCTTATCCGTCAAGTCCTCCCGAGAGCCACGCACAAGAGTCGACAGGTCACGCAACAAATCATCACTCTTTTCGACATACTCCACCGCGCCTTCGCCTGTAATCGCCTCGATGCGGCGCACCCCCGAAGCAACACCGCCCTCGCTGGTGATCTTGAAAAAGCCGATGTCGCCCGCCCGGCTGACATGGGTACCCCCGCACAGCTCCACGGAGAAATCACCGATTCGCAGCACGCGAACGTTCTTTTCGTATTTCTCACCGAACAAGGCCATCGCGCCCGACGCCACGGCGTTCTCATACTCCATGAGCTCGATCCGGGCGGCCGTGTTGCGACGGATCTCCGAGTTGACCAACCGCTCGATCTGGCGCAACTCTTCGGTGGTGACCGCCTGCAGGTGTGAAAAATCGAAGCGCAAGCGATCAGGGGCGACAAGCGAACCCTTCTGTTGCACGTGCGTTCCCAACACCTTGCGGAGCGCAGCATGTAGAAGGTGCGTAGCCGTATGATTCAACGCCGTCGCACGACGCCGCTCACCATTCACGTGAGCATCGAGCGCATCACCAATGCGAATCTTTCCCAGCGCGACACGGCCCACATGAGAGAACGCGCCCCCCCTCTTCTGGGTGTCGACCACAATGAAGTGGACGCCCGGACTGGAAAGCTCACCGGAGTCTCCAACCTGTCCGCCTGACTCCGCATAGAACGGCGTCCTGTCGAGCACGACCTCGCCTTCGTCGCCGGAATTCAACTCCTGAACCGACTCGCCTCCCTTGAGGAGAGCAACGACTTTTCCGGACCCTTCCAGCCCTTCATAACCTTCGAAGAGCGTACGAGAGTCGATCAGAGGCGTGCCGCTGGAGGCAACGCCAAACTTGCTGGCGTCCTGGGAGCGCTTGCGCTGCTCTTCCATTGCCGCGTCGAATCCGGCTTGGTCGATGGTCATATTGCGCTCGCGTGCAATATCAGCCGTCAAATCGGCAGGGAACCCGTACGTGTCGTACAGCTTGAACACGGTTCCGCCGTCGATCATCGTTCCCTTCGTCTCCTGGATCACCTCTTCGAGCAGATCCATTCCACTGGCCAATGTTTCCGCAAACCGTTCCTCCTCGAGCTTCAACACGCGCTCGACCAACGCCCGATTGCGAACCAGCTCGGGATAAGCGTCCCCCATCTCTTTTTCCAGGACAGGAACCAACTTGTAGAAGAAGGTTTCCTTGATACCCAACTTATACCCATGGCGGATCGCACGTCGGATGATGCGTTTGAGAACGTACCCACGACCCTCGTTCGACGGCACCACACCGTCAACGATGAGGAAAGCGCAGGAGCGAATGTGATCCGCGATTACACGCAGCGAATTGGACGCAAGATCCCGCGTGTCAGCGAGTTCGGCGGCGGCACTGATCAAGCGCTTGAACAGATCGATATCGTAGACGGTGTGAACGCCCTGCATTACCGTCGCAATACGCTCCAACCCCATCCCCGTGTCCACGGAGGGCCGGGGCAGCGGTGCCAGCTTTCCATCCGCCGACCGGTCGAACTGCATGAAAACGAGATTCCAGATCTCAACGTAACGGTCGCCATCTTCATCCGGCGACCCTGGGGGACCGCCGGCCACGGCCGGTCCGTGGTCATAGAAAATCTCGCTGCAGGGCCCGCAAGGTCCCGTATCGCCCATCGACCAGAAGTTTGACTTCTCCCCGAGGCGCGTAAAGCGTTCGGACGGGACACCGATTTCTTTCAGCCAGATCTCGGCCGCTTCGTCATCGTCACGAAACACCGTGACCCACAGGCGAGCGGGATCCAGCTTCAAAGCCTTCGTAAGCAGGTCCCACGCAAAGCGAATGGCGTCCCGCTTGAAGTAATCCCCGAACGAGAAATTGCCCAACATCTCGAAGAACGTCAGATGGCGCGCGGTATAGCCCACGTTCTCCAGGTCGTTGTGCTTGCCACCGGCGCGAACGACACGCTGACTGGTCGTAGCACGGACGTAATCCCGCTTCTCCTTTCCCAGGAACACGTCCTTGAACTGCACCATGCCTGCGTTTGTGAACAGCAGGGTGGGATCGTTGCCAGGTACGAGCGAGCTGGAAGGAACGACCGTATGGCCGTGCTCACGGAAAAACTCTAGGAAGGCACGGCGGATATCCGCCGCGCTCATATAGGAAGGTTTGTTCAAGTTCGTCAGTCCAAATCGGAATCAGCGCCCAGGGCCAAACGGATATGATCCGCTGAAAAGCCCCGGTACTGCAAAAAGCGCGCTTGGCGCGCCTTCTCAGGCCAGCCTGCGGGCGGCCCCGAGCCGAACTTTCGCCTGCGCACGTCGGCTGCCAGCGCCCGCCAGTCCGGTCCGCCCGCAAGGGCGGCCTCGATCAGGGCCGCCGGCAATTCGACGGCCTGAAGCTCTGCTGCGATGCGCAGGGGTCCCTGCCCGCGCGCAGCCGAATAGCTCACGTAGTTTGCGGCGTATCGGGCATCGTCCAGGGCTCGCTCTTCCGAGAGCTCGGCAAGGGTGGTCTCAATGACCTCGGACGGAAACCCCTTGCGCTCGAGCCGCTGCCTGAGCTCCCCGGAGGCGAAATCACGGCGCGCGAGCAATCCAATGACCACGCTTCGGGCCGCGACGGGATCTGCAGGCAGCTTTGTCCCGCTACGCGGCGTACGTCTGCGAAACGGTGACATTGCAAAATGGCCAAGGCTGACGATTAAATGCCCCGCAGGAATTCTCAGCCGTGTTTTTACACAAGGACCGACCTCTTTATGCACAAATTACTGGGCCTGCTGGCCGTCCTCTCCGTCGTGAGCGGGGCCCCGGCATTCGCAACCGACCCGCCAGCACCGACAGTCACCCCTTCGACCCCGGGGTTACAGCCCGCTTCCGCCAAGATCGCGGACAGCAAGGGCATCAGCGCTCAGACGAGCAACGGCAAAATTCTCAAGCTCGTCGCCGGCGACGAGGCGGCGGAAAGAGAATTGGCGCGTCTGAAGTCCGCTGGGTACAAAGCGGAGCTCCGCGGCGAGCAGCTCGTCTTCTGTCGCCGAGAAGCACAGCTCGGCTCACGTTTCGAGAAAAAGGTGTGCAGCAGCGCTGAATCGCTCCAGCAACAGGCGGTTAGCGGCCAGGACCTTACAAACAGCGTGCAGAGGCAAGGTCTGACAGCCAACCCACAGGGCCATTGACTCTCGCGACCTACCCGCCGCGCACCGACCTCAGCTGAAATGAACGCGGATCAGGCCGAGTCAGCCTGATCCGCGGCGCCATTGCGGGCCTGTTTCGGTGGCAGCAGCTTCGCGCGCACCTGATCCTCGATCTCGCGCGCCAGCTCCTTGTTCTGCTGCAGGAACACCCGAACGTTGTCCTTGCCTTGGCCAATCCGGCTGCCTTTGTAGCTGTACCAGGCGCCCGACTTCTCGATGATGCCCTGAGCGCTCCCGAGGTCGATGATCTCGCCTTCGCGGGAAATACCCGCTCCGTACATGATCTCGAATTCGGCTTCGCGGAATGGCGGAGCGACCTTGTTCTTTACCACCTTCACGCGCGTCATGTTGCCGGTGACTTCCTCTCCCGACTTGATCGCGCCGATCCGGCGGATGTCCAGGCGCACCGAAGCATAGAACTTCAGGGCGTTGCCGCCCGTGGTGGTCTCGGGACTGCCGAACATCACGCCGATCTTCATGCGGATCTGGTTGATGAAAATGACGATGGTGTTGGAGCGTTTGATGTTACCCGTGAGCTTGCGAAGCGCCTGGGACATGAGACGTGCATGGAGACCCATCTGCATCTCGCCCATCTCGCCCTCGATCTCCGCCTTTGGCGTGAGCGCCGCCACGGAGTCGACCACAACCACATCCACCGCGCTCGAGCGCACGAGCATATCGGTAATTTCGAGCGCCTGCTCGCCGGTATCGGGCTGCGACACCAGCAGGTCATTGATGTTGACGCCCAGCTTTTCGGCGTACGTCGGATCGAGTGCGTGTTCCGCATCAACGAACGCCGCAGTTCCGCCGGCGCGCTGAACTTCAGCGATCACCTGCAGGGTGAGAGTGGTTTTTCCCGACGACTCAGGCCCATAGATCTCGATCACGCGTCCGCGCGGCAAGCCGCCGATACCGAGCGCAATGTCGAGACCCAGTGAGCCGGTGGACACTGCTTCCACATCGAACGTGGCGGCAGCATCGCCCAGTCGCATGACGGAGCCCTTGCCGAATTGCTTTTCAATCTGACCCAGAGCGGCACTGAGTGCCTTCTTGCGGTTATCTTCCATCTCGGAGTTCCTGGAGGAGTTTGACGGGCGTTGCTGCGGTGTTTTTTCCATCCAGGGATTATCACATAAACAGCTCGCGACTGGGCCCCGCGAACGATGTTATTTCCGCTTTTTTTCAGGCATTTCGCGCGCTTCGGCGTACAGTAATCTCCTTTTCCAACTACTGTATGAGCGCTCGCGAGTTCCACGCGAAACTGGATGCTCGGACACCGCATCCGCGCGGAAGGCATTGATTCTGGATCAAGTGAGCCGCAGCACCAGTTCCAGCGCTCGCTTCACCGAAGCACGGCGGACCGTCTCGCGATCCCCGGCGAAGACCTCGCCCTCGGAAATCAATTCAATGCCCGGCCCGGCCGCGGGACTCGGCACTGATACCGCAGTCGGCCCCATGGCATCCGTGCCGACGCGTCGCGCGACGCAAAACCAAACTGTCCCAACAGGCTTCTCAGCCGTCCCACCATCGGGTCCAGCGATACCGCTCACGGCAATCGACACGTCCGCTCCTGAAACACGCAGCGCTCCCACCGCCATCTCACGAACAGTGGGCTCGCTGACCGCTCCATGCAGGTCGAGGGTCCGCGAAGCGACTCCGAGATCGCGTACTTTTGCCGCATTCGAATAGGTCACATAGCCACACTCAAACCACCGCGAGCTTCCCGCAGCGTCGGTGAACGACTTCGCGATCCACCCACCGGTGCACGACTCAGCAGTGACGATGCGGTACTCAGCGGCCAGCGCCCAACGCGCAACGAGCGCGACCAGTTCGGAGATCTGACGATCCGTCACCATACGCCCGAGTGTACCGCCAGCGTGCACGCTCGTCTTGATGTAGCCTTCGCCCGCATGAATGACGTCCAGCACACCCCGATGATGCAACAGTATCTGCGCATCAAGGGCCAGAACCCAGACATCCTCCTGTTCTATAGGATGGGAGACTTCTACGAGCTCTTCTACGATGATGCGCGACGCGCGGCATCGCTTCTGGACATCACACTGACCGCGAGAGGGCAATCCGCCGGCCAGCCAATCCCGATGGCGGGCGTGCCCTTCCATGCAGTCGAAGGTTACCTCGCCAAGCTGGTGCGCAAGGGCGAAAGCGTCGCCCTGTGCGAACAGATCGGTGACCCGGCCAAATCCAAGGGTCCCGTCGAGCGCCAGGTCGTGCGAATCATCACTCCCGGCACGATTACCGACGAAGCGTTGCTCGATGAGCGCCAGGAAACCCTGGCAGCCGCGGTGGCCCGCAATGGCGAGCGCTTCGGACTCGCGTGGCTGGATCTGGCGGCCGGCCGCTTCACCATTCTCGAATCCTCCGGCCGAACCGCGCTCGCCGCCGAGTTGGAACGCCTCAAGCCCGCGGAGCTGCTGATCTCGGAAAACGAGCCCAACGATTTGACCCGACCGCAAACAACCGTCCGCACGCGCCCGCCCTGGTACTTCGAGCTGGCCAGCGCCTCGCGGCTGCTGACCGACCAACTCGGCACGCTGGACCTGAAAGGATTCGGTGCCGACGATCTGCCGCTCGCGATCTCGGCCGCCGGCGCGCTCTTACAATACGTTCGCGACACGCAGAAGGCCGCGGTTCCGCACATTCGCGGCCTGCACGTCGAAGAACGCACCGAAGCGCTGATTCTCGATGCCGCCACCCGTCGCAATCTCGAGCTCGACGTCAGCCTGTCGGGAAACCCTGACGCGACGCTGTTCGCGCTGATCGACCACTGCGTCACGGCGATGGGCTCGCGGCAGCTCCGTCGATGGCTGAACCGCCCATTGACCGATCAACCCACGCTTCGCAGCCGGTACCAGGCGCTCGGCGCGCTGATCAACGGCCGCAACTTCGAGGAGATTCGCGGGCACCTCACCGGAATCGGCGACATCGAGCGGATTCTCGCCCGGGTCGCACTCCGCTCGGCGCGCCCGCGCGACCTCACTCAACTGCGTCGCTCACTCGCATTGCTGCCTGGGCTGCGCGCCGGCCTCGAGACCATCGACTCGCCACTGCTGCAGGAGCTGCGAACCCGCATTGAAGAACACGACGACGTCGTCAAACTCCTGACAGCGGCCATCGCGGAAGAACCCTCCACATTCGTCCGCGACGGCGGGGTCATTGCCGACGGTTACGACGCCGAGCTGGATGAGTTACGGAAGATTTCCACGCACACGGATGAATTCCTCCTCGAGTTGGAGCGACGCGAGCGGGAAAGGACCGGCATCGCTGGACTGAAGCTGGGTTACAACCGCGTGTCCGGCTTCTTTATCGAGATCACGCGCAAGGATGCCGAGCGTGTCCCCAAGGATTACATCCGCCGCCAGACCGTCAAGTCCGCTGAGCGCTTCATCACCGAAGAGCTCAAAGGGTTTGAAGAGAAGGTCTTGAGCGCGCGCGATCGCTCACTGGCGCGGGAGAAGGATCTCTATGAAGTCATCCTCGCGCAACTCACCGATCGCCTGGGGCCCCTGCAGTTGAGCGCCATGGCCCTCTCGGAGCTCGATGCTCTCGGTTCGCTGGCCGAGCGCGCCTGCATCCTGGAATGGAGCCGCCCCGATCTCGTAGCCGATTCGTGCATTGCCATCGACGGCGGCCGGCACCCGATCGTGGAGCGGTTCTCCAGCGCACCGTTCGTGCCCAACGACCTGAAGTTCGATTCACGCCGCACCATGTTGATCATCACCGGCCCCAACATGGGCGGCAAGTCGACCTACATGCGCCAGGCGGCCTTGATCGTCCTGCTGGCCCACATCGGCAGTTATGTTCCCGCCGAGCGTGCCGCCATCGGCCCGCTCGACCGGATCTTCACCCGCATCGGAGCCGCGGACGATCTGGCGGGCGGGCGCTCGACCTTCATGGTGGAAATGACCGAAGCCGCCAACATCCTGCACAACGCAACCGCGCGCAGCCTGATCCTGATGGATGAAATCGGCCGCGGCACCAGTACCTTCGACGGATTGTCGCTCGCCTGGGCGATGGCGCATCACATCGCCACCCGGCTCAAATCCTTCACGCTGTTCGCCACCCACTACTTCGAGCTCACGACGCTGGCGACTGAAGTCGATGGATGCGTGAACGTACACCTGGACGCGACGGAGCACGGCGATGGGATCGTATTTCTGCACGCGGTCAAGGAAGGACCTGCCAATCGCAGCTATGGGCTGCAGGTCGCACAGCTGGCCGGCGTGCCCCGTGAGGTCATCAGCCAGGCCCGGCACTATCTGGAAGCTCTCGAGTCCCAGCGCGATCAGCAGGATGCCGCATCTCCCAATCGCCAGCGCGACCTCTTCGCTTGCGGGCCTCCGAAGGTGCCATCGAGGGTCGCACCGCCTCCGGACCCCCTGCGCAGCGCGATCGAGTCACTCGAACCGGATGAGTTGTCACCCAAAGCGGCATTGGAAACGTTATACCGACTCAAGGGTTTGTTAAAAAAGGGAGCCGCATGACGGCCCGGCGGAACCGACCGGACGCCGCTATCGAATAGAGAAGCGCCCGTCCTGTAAAAACGCCCCCGTTTCCCTCGCCACGCGCGAGGACACGAGCATTCCCAGATGACTCACAGGCAACGTAATGTGATCCGTCGCGCCCGGAAGCTGCGTCTCACTGACGCCGATCGTGCCGTCGCAGTCTTCCTCGAATCGAGCGAGGAATTGCCCAACGCCGAGCGCTCTCGTACCTGCAATTATTCCCAGCTCTCTATCCGTCTTCCACTTTCGGTCGCGCGGTCGTAGGAGCTCATCCTGAACGGATCGACCCATGGCGGAAGCGACCAGGCGTATGTGCGCAGCCTGGACAGCCGCTCGACTCGCGACAGAGGGCGTGCCCAGAAAGACCACGCGACCCGGCGGCTGGTGGGGATAGCGTTCCAGAAATCGGTAGATCACCAACCCGCCCAGACTATGGCCGACAAAATGCAACCGGCTGGCTTCCAAGGCACGCACGAAGCTCTGCAACCGCGAGGTAATCTCGGTCATCGTCGAAGTCGCTGTGGCATACCGAAATGGGTGCACCTCCATTCCGAACTCACGCGACAGCCGCCGCCGCAGCAGCAGCGACTCGCCACCGGACATCCACAGCCCATGGACGTAAACTACTGCTGCTTGTCCCATACTGGAGACGACATTAGCAAGAAATGGCACCACCCAGCATGTCGGCGGGCCGCAAGTGAGTAACAGGTCCGGCGTACTGCGTCTGCTGATCGCGTTCGTGCTGCTCTACGGGATTTCCCCCGCGTGGGGAGCCGATCCACAGCCGTACAAAGTCGACATGGCCTCGACAGGTGACAGTGCGTTGAACTCGACTCTGAAAGCCACCTCGGAGCTCGAGACCCTGCGCAAGTCCGCGCCAGTCGGCCCGTTCAGTCTCATCGGCCGTGCGCGCGGCGATCTCGAGCGTCTGAAGACGGTGTTGGAAAGCTTTGGTTACTACCAAAGCTATGTCGAGATACGGATTGACGGGCTACCTCTGGACGATCCCGGCGTCGGCGAAGAGCTCACGTCGCGATCCAAGGACAACGACGCCGAAGTTAAGATCACATTCAGCATTGGACCGCTATACCACCTGCGCAAGGTCGAGATTGACGGCACGGTCCCATCTGGAGCAGAGAAGTCGCTTCAATTGGAGTCGGGCGCGCCGGCAATCGCCGCGGACGTCCTCGCCGCCGGCGACCGGCTGCTCAACGCCCTCGAAGATCAGGGTTACGCGTTCGCGAAGGTAGACACGCCAATTGCCTACGAGGACCCGCCCAATCGGGTCCTGGACGTGCAGTTCCATGTCGAGACGGGCGGTCCCGTCAAGCTCGGCGAGATTCGGATCCGCGGTCTGAAGAAGATGAAGGAATCGGTCGTGCGCAAGCGGCTGTTGGTCCACACCGGCGATCTGTACGGTGCGACAAAAGTCGAGGCCGCTCGCAAGGACCTGCTAGCGCTCGGCGTGTTCTCTTCCGTCAGTGTCAGACTGGGTACCAAACCTGACAGCGAGGGACGCATTCCGGTTACGTTCAACGCTCGCGAGCGTGCCGGTCACGCCGTGAGCGTCAGCGGAGCCTACTCCAGCGATCTGGGTGGAAGTACGGGCGTGAGCTGGACCAAGCGCAATGTGTCCGGCAAAGCCGATTCTCTCACCCTGTCGGCAACAGCCATCAATCTGGGCGGCGGGACGTCCTCCAACGGCGTCGGCTACGATGTCAACGGCAAGTACCTCATTCCCGACTGGAAGGAGCGCAACCAGTCCCTGCAGGTCGCAGTCGGTGCTATCCGCCAATTTCTCGATGCCTACGACCAGACCGCAACCACCGGGACTGTCACGGTCAATCGCAAGATCACCAGCATCCTTACACTGAGCGCCGGCCTCGGCCTCGAGCAGGAGCGTATCAACCAACACGAGTGCAACGTCGGTCAGTGTGACTATGACGCCGCATTTACCGATCCCTGCGTGCTAAAGAATCAGAATCCGGATCCGGGCACGACGGAGCCGCCCGCGTGCAACCAGCGCTTCAGTTACACCCTGCTGTCGCTCCCGATCACAGCCCTTCTCAACACCACTGGCCAGGATTCGCCGCTCGTGGATGCAACGCATGGCGTACGGGTCTCCCTGGGGGTGACACCCACATTTTCATTCGGCCGTCCCAACGCCCGGTTCTTTGTAACTCAGGGCACGGGGTCGTTGTATATCGACCTCAACGACCTCGGCCTGAACAAGAATCCCGCCCGCAGTGTATTGGCTCTGCGCGCCCTCGCCGGTCTCGCCATCGGCGCGAGTCAGTTCAGTCTGCCACCGGATCAACGCTTCTACGCCGGCGGCAGCGGCACCATCCGCGGATATCGCTACCAGTCCGTTGGACCGCTGTTTCACAACGGCAATCCGATCGGTGGCACCGCGATCAACGCTGGCACAGTGGAATTTCGCCAGCGCATCGGCATGAACTTCGGAACTGCCGTATTCCTGGATGCCGGTAACGTCAGTCAGAACCTGAGTCCCTTCAACGGCCAGCTCAAAACGGGAGCCGGTGTGGGATTGCGCTACTACACGCCGATTGGCCCCATCCGCCTCGATGTAGCCGTCCCTTTGCAGCGCCGCTCCGGCCAGAATCCGGACGATGCGTTCGAGATCTACATCGGCCTGGGACAGGCCTTCTGATGCGCCGCTGGCAGAAAATAATTGCCTGCAGCGCCGGCGGCCTTCTGGCGCTGACCCTGCTGGCGATAGCCACGCTCCTGATCGTGGGTAACACCGACAGCGGCCGGGACCTGATTGTTCGGATGACTTCGCGTCTCACCCAGGGTAACGTTCAGATCGCGGGTATTCACGGCTCATTTCCCGCCTCCCTGGACCTGGACAGACTCCAGCTCGCCGACGACGATGGCATCTGGCTGTATGCCGAACACATCTCGCTGCGTTGGACACCCAGCGATCTGCTGTTCCGTCACGTCAAAGTCGACACGTTGCACGTTGGCTTGCTGCATATGGAGCGCACTCCGCTTCCAGACAAGGAAAAGAAGCCGAGCCAGGCCCCCTCCGTACCCCACATTGACCTCGCGGACCTGACGGTCGACAAGTTGGAGCTGGGCAAACCCCTAGCAGGCGAGCCTGCGTCGCTGACAGTCAAGGGAACGGGGCACCTGCGATCACTGAGGGACATGACTGCACAGGTCACCGCAAGGCGCACCGGCGGCAATGGCGACTACTCACTGCAACTGCAATTCGATCCGTCCCGGATGGACGCTTCGCTCATAGTGCACGAGCCTGCCAGCGGTCCGTTGGAGAACCTCATTAAGTTGCCGGGCCTCGGTGAATTGTCCTTGTTAGCCCGCCTGAGTGGCCCCAGGAGCGCCGAGAAAGTCGAGTTGACCCTGGATGCGGGCCCATTGCGGGGGCGCGCGAGCGGGACGATCAATCTGATCCAAGGTTCCGCGGACCTCGATTACTCGCTGATGGCTCCTGCAATGACGCCCTACCCCGGCCTCACGTGGCAGAGCATCGACCTTCAGGGTCGGTTTCACGGGCCCTTCACCACCCCTGCCGCCGACGGTCGCCTTCTCGTCAAACAACTACACGCGCCGGGCGAGACCCGGCTCGAAGCACTCGATGCCCACTTGACGGCGGATTCCACTGGGCTCATGACACTGCGCGCGGACGTGGACGGGCTGGTGATCCCCGGCCCGCAACCCGATTTGTTCGAGGGCTCGAGACTGGCGCTCGACGCCAATATCCATCTCAACGACCCCAAGCGTCCACTGCAACTCACGGCCAAGCACCGCCTGCTCGCTCTCGAGGCCCATGCCATCACCGCCGGTGAGCTGAGCGCACAACTGGATCTGCGGCTGCCGGACATCACTCCGTTCGCCGCCTTCGGTAAACAAAAGGTCCGCGGCGCTGCGAACATCGAGGCGCGGATCAAACACACAACGGCGACTTCGGGATTATTGGGCACAGCACAGTCCACGAGCCTGACCGCCGCGGCCACTGCCAACATCGACGCCGGCAAGGAAATCTGGGCCGGCCTCGTGCGCGGCGGCACCACCCGGCTGCAACTTGCCGGAGCGCTCACCGACCAACAGATCAGCATCGATCGCCTGCAATTGAGTGGCCCGGCGGTCACGCTCACCGGCGGCGGGACCCTCGCTCGAAACGCCACCCACGATCTGAATTTGAGCGTCGAGCTCGGACTGCCGGATCTCGCGACCGTAACGCCCGCGATCGTGGGCTCGCTGAAGTTGTCAGGCAAGGTCAAAGGCCCCGCCGACTCTTTGACCGCGGACACGGATCTGACATCCACTCTGTCCATTCACGGCTCACCCAAAGGCAGGCTGGCGGCAACCGTTCACGCTGCAGGCCTTCCCAAATCTCCCCGTGGCACGGTGGCAGCACACGGCGATCTGGACGGCGCGCCTTTGCGCCTGAATGTCTCGTTGGAGCACGACAAGGCGGACATCTATCACGCCAACATCAAGCAGGCCGACTGGAAGAGCGCGCATGCGGACGGCGAGCTGACGAGCGGCTCGAACGTGGCGCAAGCCAGGGGCACGATCCACTTCCGAATGGCGCAGCTGAGCGATCTGAATCGACTGCTCGACAGTCGACTGCAGGGCAATGTGGGGGGAACGATCGCGCTCAGCTCGAATTCACACGCCCAGATCCGGATCGACGCCCGGGACGTCGTCGCAGGCGCGGTCACGACCAACGCACAGTTGACCGCGCTCGGCACGATGGATGCGCTCGATATCAAGTTAGGGGCACAATCGCCGGCCATCGCCGGCCAACCGGCTACTGTCGAGGCCGCGGCCCAACTCAACCTGCCTGCACGGACCCTGAACTTGTCCGGTCTGGATGCACAGTACCGTGGCCAGCACCTGAAGCTCCTCGGCCCCACCGAGCTGTCTTTCGCCAATGGCTTCTCCATCGAGGCCTTGAAGCTCGGCGCACAGGAAGCCACGGTCCAGGTGGACGGCGCCCTGTCTCCTGAGCTGAACTTGCGCGTCGCTCTCGACGGGCTCAAACCCGACCTGATCAACGCATTCGTTCCAGGCCTGCTGACCAGCGGACTGTTCAAGGCAAGCGCCGATGTGCATGGAAGCCTCGCGGCCCCGACAGGCAATGTCACCTTGGACGCCACCGGCGTACGCGCCGCGAATGATGCGGCCCGCGGCTTGCCGGGAACCGACCTCCATGCCGCCGCGCAATTGGAGGGCAACACCGCGAACGTCGATGCCCTATTTTCAGCCGGCCAGGCGTCCCGCCTGAGCCTGAAGGGACGCGCCCCCCTTGCGGCGGACGGCGGGCTGGATCTGAAGCTCGCGGGCACCCTCGACATGGGCTTGCTCAATCCGCTGCTGGAAGCGCGCGGCCGGCACGTAACCGGCGAGGTTGCAATCGACACTACGGTGACCGGTGCGGTCGGTGACCCTGAAATTGGCGGCACGGTGCGCCTCGCCAAAGGCAGCCTTCGCGACTACGCGCAGGGCGTCAACCTTTCCGAGATTACCGGCGAGCTCAGCGGCAGCCATGGACTGTTGCGCATCGAGAAGCTGACGGCGCACGCGGCACCCGGAAATGTCTCCGTCGAGGGCACGATCGGCGTACTGCAACCCAACATACCGATCGACCTGAAGATCAGGGCCAAGGATGCGCAGCCGATCGCTAACAACATCGTGACCGCCAATCTCGATGCCGAAATGACCGTCAGGGGTACGGTCCGGCAAGAGATGGAGGTGGGCGGCAAGGTCCGGATCAATCGCGCCGATGTGGAAATTCCGAGTGGTTTACCACCCAACGTGGCAGTGCTCGACGTACGGCGGCCCGGCAGGTCGCAGCCGCCTCCACCTGAAAAGCCGGTCATCATCAGACTGGGCATCACTGTCGATGCGCCCCGGCAGATTCTCGTCAAAGGCCGCGGTCTCGATGCCGAGTTGGGAGGCGAGTTGCGCATCCGCGGCACGACGGAATCCCCCGATGTGGGCGGTGGGTTCCAACTGCAGCGCGGCTACTTCACTCTCGCCAGCAGCAAGCTCAACTTCTCGAGCGGCACGGTGACATTCAGCGGCATCGGCCTGAAGAACAGGATCGACCCCACACCTGTCTCTTATACACATCTAGATGTGTATAAGAGACAGGAGCAGCACGCCCGAGCTGCCCCAGGATGAGATCCTGGCCCGCCTGCTGTTCGGTCAACCCGCCGCGACCCTCACCGCATTACAGGTCGTGCAGATCGGCGCCGCCCTGAGCACGCTGAGCGGCGGTGGCGGTCTGAATCCCGTCGCCAAGATCCAGAAAGCCCTCGGCCTGGATCGCCTCTCAGTGGGCAGCCAGACCACCACAACCGCCACCGGCGCCCAACAGACCAACGGCGCACAGATCGAGGCCGGCCGTTATGTCTCCAGCCGCGTGTTCGTAGCCGTCAAGGAGAGCACGACCGGCGCCAGCCAGCTCGCGGTCGACGTCGATCTGACGAGGCACCTGAAGTTGCAGACCAAGCTCGGCAATGGCAATACGTCCGCGCAGGGCACTACGCCGGAAAACGATCCCGGCAGCAGTGTAGGTCTCGCATACCAGTTCGAGTATTGACCGGCAACCAACGCTGGCGCCGCCAAACAGCCGGCCGGGGCCGCAGGCAGCGACGCGCAGTCGATGCCCTGTTGGGCTAGGTCTTCGGCGGTGGAGTGCGCACGCGGATGTGCAGCTCGCGCAACTGCGCTTCACTCACTTCCGTCGGCGCGTCCGTCATCGGGTCTGCGGCAGTCTGGGTCTTCGGGAATGCGATGACTTCACGGATGCTATCCGCGCCTGCCATCAACATCGCCAATCGATCCAGGCCAAAGGCGATCCCGCCATGCGGCGGGGCGCCAAACTTCAACGCATCCAGGAGGAAGCCGAACTTCTTCTGCGCTTCCTGCGCATCGATGCCCAGCAGCTCGAACACGGTGGACTGCATTTCCTGCCGGTGAATACGCACCGAGCCGCCGCCGATCTCCGATCCGTTGAGGACCATGTCGTAAGCCTTGGCCAGCGCCCCCTCGGGGTTCGCCTTCAAGGCAGCCGGGTCATCGTTCATGGGTGAAGTGAAAGGATGATGCATGGCAACCCAGCGCTTCGCCTCCGGGTCCCACTCGAACATCGGGAAATCGACCACCCACAGCGGCCGCCAGCCCTCTTTCACCAACTTCAGGTCCTGACCGACTTTGATGCGCAACGCACCGATCGCATCGTTCACGACCTTGGCGGTGTCAGCGCCGAAGAACACAATGTCGTTGTCCTGCGCGCCCGTGCGCTCCAGAATCCCGGCGACCGCGGCTTCGCTGAGGAATTTGACGATCGGCGATTGCAGACCCTCTTTCCCCTTGGCCCGATCATTGACCTTGATATAGGCCAATCCCTTCGCGCCATAGCGACCCACGAATGTCGTGTAGTCATCAATCTGTGAACGCGGCAGCGAGCCGGCGCCCGGCACTCGCAACGCCACCACGCGACCCTTGGGATCCTTCGCGGGCCCGGCAAAAACCTTGAAGTCGCAGTCCTTGACCAGATCCGCAACGTCAACCAACTCCAACGGGATCCGCAGGTCAGGTTTGTCAGATGCAAACCGACGCATCGCCTCGCCGAACGTCATCCGTTCGATGGGATCAGGCAACGTAACGTTCAGCACTTCCTTGAAGAAATGCCGCACGAGTCCCTCCATCAAACGCATGATCGCGTCCTGACCGAGGAACGAGGTCTCGATGTCGAGCTGAGTGAATTCCGGCTGCCGGTCCGCGCGCAAGTCCTCGTCTCGGAAACAACGCACGATCTGGTAGTACCGGTCAAAGCCCGAAATCATCAGCAACTGTTTGAAGATCTGCGGCGACTGGGGCAGCGCGAAGAACTTCCCTTCGTGCGTTCGGCTGGGAACCAGATAGTCACGCGCACCCTCTGGAGTCGCCTTCGTCAGCATCGGCGTCTCGAGGTCGATGAAGCCATGGTCATCGAGGTAATGACGCATGGACTTCGTTATGCGGTGACGCAGCCGTAGACGCTGATTCATCACTTCGCGACGCAAGTCGAGATAGCGGTACTTCAGGCGTACCTCTTCCCCCACCGTCTCATCCAATTGGAATGGCAGCGGCTCGGAGCGGTTCAGTAGCTCCAGCTCCTGCGCCAGCAACTCCACCCGTCCGGAAGCGAGATTAGCGTTCACCGTACCGGCCGGACGCTCGCGGACCCGTCCCTTCACCTTCACGACGTATTCGCTGCGAAGCCGCTCGGCCTCCTTGAACATGTCCGCCGAGTCAGGATCGAAGACGATCTGGAGCAGACCTTCTCGATCACGAAGATCAATGAAAATGACCCCACCGTGGTCCCGGCGCCGGTTGACCCAGCCCGCGACGGTGACTTCCTGGCCGATCAGCTTGTCGTCGACCTGTCCGCAGTAATGTGAACGCATAAGGCGCGCGATACTACGGTAAACCCTATTGGGCAGGTAGAGTCGGATGGGTTCCCGTGTGCCCGGTGGGGATGACCACACCGCAGGTAATGATCATTTTCATCGCGGCGTCCACGGTCATATCCAGTTCGACGACCTCGGAGCGCGGCACGAGCACCAGGTATCCCGCGGTAGCGTTCAATGCGCTCGAAATGTAGACGCTGCAATGCTGGACCCCGAGCTTCAGGGTGACCTCGGGAACATCCTCGGCCGTCATGAACCCCAGGCTCCAGACGCCTGGGCGCGGATACTGGATCATCACGACCTTGCGGAAGGAATTTGACTGGGAAAAGACGCTTTCGGCAAAGCTTTTGACACCGCCGTAGACACTGCGAACGATCGGGATGCGGTTCAGCAGATCTTCCCAGAGGGTGACGAGCTGCCGACCGACCAGATTGGTGACCAGCAGGCCCGTCAGCAGGACGACGACAAATGCGAACACCGCGCCGAGCCCGGGAAGCGCGAAACCCATGAGGGCCTGCGGACGATAAGACGGCGGCAGCAGCAGCAGCGTCTCGTCCATGATGTGAATGAAGAACGTCACGACCCAAAGGGTCGCGAGAATCGGCAACCAAATCAGGATGCCCGCGACGATGTAGCGCCGCAGACTCCACTTTTTCGGTGGATTAGCCACCGCCCAGGCGCCGCTGGCAATGGAACAGGCGCGAGCCGAGCCAACCCCTCATCGGCGGGCTTTTTTCTTCGCGGCCGGCTTGGCTTTGCCGCGCGACGGAGCCGCTCTGCCTTTCTTGGCAGCCACTTTCGACTTCGCCGGAGGTGCCTTGGCGGCCGGCCGCGCAGCGGGCTTGGACGAGCCACCGCTTTTGCCGCCCGAGGTGCTGACCGGGGCCGCCGCGGGCTTCGAGTCGCTACTCGCAGCTTCCTTCTTGCCGCTCTCGGTCTTCGAGCTCGAATCCGACTTCGAGTCCGAGCTCGCGGGCTCATCCCGCTCGGCACCGGCGAGGTTGCGCTTGTTTTCCTTGTCGCCCTTGAAGTCGGTCTCGTACCAGCCGCCGCCCTTCAGGCGGAAGATGGGGGCCGAGACCAGCTTCACCAGTGCGCTCTTGCCGCACGAGGGGCACTTCGTCAGCGGCATATCAGAAATCTTCTGCATCACCTCTGTGTAGAACTTGCAGTTCGAGCACTCGTATTCGTAGAACGGCATGGCGGTTGTGTCGGCCTGTCAAAGGGTTGAAGAGTAAACAATCATTATAAGTGTCATTGGGCCTTTTCGAACACCAAGTGCCCCTCGCGCACGGTCACCTTGATCCGGTCGCCGGGCGCGAAGCTCCCCTGCAGAATCCTTTCCGCCAGGGGATTCTCAATCTGCTGCTGGATGGCCCGCTTCAGCGGCCGTGCACCATACACCGGATCGAACCCTGCCTCACCCAGCAGGTCGCGCGCCGCATCATCGAGGGCGAGATCCATGTTGCGCTCCTGCAGCCGCTTGCGCAGAAAGCCGAGCTGGATATCCACGATCGAGCGGATCTGGGCCGTGCCCAGCGGATGAAACACGACGAGATCGTCGATGCGATTGATGAACTCCGGCCGGAAGTGCTCCTGCACCGCTTCCATCACGGCCGCCTTCATTGCCGCATAGTTCTTCTCGGTCGCCAACTGCTGGATGGCCTGCGAGCCGAGGTTGGAAGTCATGATGATCACGGTGTTACGAAAGTCGACCGTGCGGCCCTGACCATCCGTCAACCGGCCGTCATCCAACACCTGCAGCAGCACGTTGAAAACGTCCTGGTGCGCCTTCTCCACCTCATCCAGCAGGACCACCGAATACGGGCGCCGGCGGACCGCTTCCGTCAGATAGCCACCCTCGTCGTACCCAACATATCCGGGAGGGGCGCCGATCAGGCGCGACACCGAATGCTTCTCCATGAACTCCGACATGTCGATGCGGATCATGGCCTCATCGGTATCGAACAGGAATTCGGCCAACGCCTTGGTCAGCTCAGTCTTGCCGACGCCGGTGGGGCCGAGGAACAGGAATGACCCGTTGGGACGGCGAGGATCGGACAACCCGGCGCGCGAGCGCCGGATGGCGTTCGACACGATCCGCAGGGCGTCATCCTGGCCGACCACGCGCTTCGACAGCGCTTCCTCCATCCGCAACAACTTGTCCTTCTCTCCCTCGAGCATCTTGGAGACCGGGATGCCGGTCCATTTGGACACGACTTCCGCGATCTCTTCCTCGGTAACGCGATTGCGAACCAGTTGCGGGGTCTGGTTCTCGGCGTCCAACGCCAATTGGAGCCGCTTCTCGAGCTCAGGGATCTTGCCGTATTGCAGCTCCGCCATCCGCTGGAGATCGCCCGCGCGACGCGCAGCCTCCAGATCGCCACGCACCCTATCGAGCTCGGCACGCACAGCAGCGGCGCCCTGCAGGGCCGCCTTCTCGGACTTCCAGACCTCCTCGAGGTCGGCATACTCTTTCTCGAGACCGGTCAGAGTGTCCTGGAGAGTCGCGAGCCGGCGCTTGGAGGCCTCATCGGTCTCTTTCTTCATCGCCTCGCGCTCAATCTTGAGCTGAATGATCCGACGCTCGAGCCGGTCGAGTGACTCCGGCTTCGAGTCGATTTCCATGCGGATGCGCGCCGCCGCCTCGTCGATGAGGTCGATCGCCTTGTCGGGCAACTGGCGGTCCGCGATATAGCGATGTGACAATGTCGCGGCCGCGACGATCGCGGGATCGGTAATGTCGACCCCGTGGTGCACTTCATACCGCTCCTGCAAACCACGAAGGATCGCGATCGTGTCCTCGACGGAGGGCTCATCGACCAGTACTTTCTGGAAGCGGCGCTCGAGGGCCGCGTCTTTTTCGATGTACTTGCGGTATTCGTCGAGGGTTGTTGCTCCCACGCAGTGCAATTCGCCGCGGGCGAGTGCTGGCTTGAGCATGTTGCCGGCGTCCATTGCACCGTCAGCCTTACCGGCCCCCACCATGGTGTGCAGCTCGTCTATAAACAGGATGATCTGACCTTCGTTCTTCGCGAGGTCATTCAACACTGCTTTGAGACGCTCCTCGAATTCGCCGCGGAATTTCGCGCCCGCTATCAACGCGCCCATGTCGAGGGCCAGGATGCGCTTATTCTTCAGGCCTTCCGGCACTTCACCATTGACGATGCGCTGGGCAAGCCCTTCGACGATGGCGGTCTTACCTACGCCGGGCTCACCGATGAGCACCGGGTTGTTCTTGGTGCGTCGCTGCAAAACCTGGATGGTGCGGCGAATTTCGTCGTCTCGACCGATGACGGGATCCAACTTCGCTGCGGTGGCGCGGGCGGTCAGGTCGACCGTGTACTTCTCGAGGGCCTGCCGACTCTCCTCGGCATTCGCGTCGTTTACCTTATCTCCGCCCCGCACGTCTTCGATGGCCTTCTCGATTGCTCCCTTGACAGCATGAGCGTCCTTCAACGTTTTGGCGAGCCCGCGATCATCAAATGCGGCGAGCACGAAAAGCTCACTGGAGATAAACTGATCGCCGCGTTGTTGCGCGAGCTTGTCGGTCACATTGAGCAGCCGATTGAGGTCGTTCGAGATATGAATCTCGCCCGGGGCGCCCTCCACCTTGGGCATCCGATCGAGCATTCCCTGCAGCTCGGAGCGCAGCTTGTTGGTATCGACCCCTGCCTTCAACAGCAGCGGCCGAACACCGCCACCCTGACTGTCGAGCATGGCCAGCAGCACGTGCGCCGGCTCCATGAACTGATGGTCGCGGCCGAGCGCAAGCGACTGCGCGTCAGCCAACGCCTGCTGGAATTTGCTGGTGAGTTTGTCCTGCCGCATGGGAATACCGGAGCCTCTTTAGGGATGCCACGGACATGGGGCCTGGAGGGGTCGGTTCAAGCCAACTGCCCTCGATTTAAGGGGCCGAGTCATGGGACGGCACATCCCAGACATGCGCGGGGGTCGGCAGCGGGATCCGGCAGTCCCTGCGCCGCCTAGTGGCGGGTCAGCGATTCGGCAATGGCAATGATGCCGACCCCGAGACTCATCAGGAGCACCTGCGCCAGGCTCGTCCGGGGATCGGCTCGGCGGTGCAGCCCGGGGATCAGGCCGGCGACGGCGATATAGAGGAATCCGGCCGCGGCCAAGGCCAAGGCATAGGGTAAAGCCTGCTGAGCCTGGCTCAGGCCGAAATAAGCCACGATGCCCCCCAGCACCGACGCCAGCCCCGTCGCCATGTTCAGGAACAGCGCTCGCTGCCTGGACATGCCTGCATGCAGCAGCAGCGCAAAGTCGCCCACGCGATGTGGAATCTCATGAGCTGCCACCGCCAGCGTGGTGACCAGTCCCAGAGGCACGCTCGTCAAAAACGCTGCGGCAATCAGGATGCCGTCCAGTGCGTTATGTATGCTGTCCCCGATTAGGACCAGTACCCCCTGCGCCCCGCTGTGGTCGTGCCCATGACCACCCTCGTGCCCGTGGGATGAGAAGTGGCTGTGCCCGTGCGCGTCGTCATGTCCAAGGGGGGTGCCGTGGTCGTGCCCCAGGCCATGACCGTGGTGATGGTGGCCTGCTCCTCGACTTTCCGTTGCTGCATGCCCTTGAGCGCCGGGACCGTGTTCATGCCCGACATGGCTGTGCCCTGCTACCAAAGCAAGACCGGCTTGCCCTCCAGCAGCTCCAGCGAACGCCATCGCGGAGCGTCCAGCGGGCACTGCAACTTGCACCGGCGACTCCGAAACTCCCGCTGGCTCGGTCGGAACATCAGCGGGCGCATCGTCATGCGTAAGACCGTCCGTCACACCATGCGCCACGACCGCGCGCGCCACCGGATCCTCACGCTCATGAGAATGCGCATGTCTCCACAACACCAGCTTCTCAATGATGAAAAACACCCCGAGCCCAGCCACCAACGCAGTGCCAATGGAATGCGCCCCGCCAGGGCCAACAGCCTCCATCGCCTCTGGCAGCAACCCCAGGAGTGCCGCCCCAATCAGCGCCCCCGTAGCGAAGCTCACGAAATGCGGCAGCATCCGCATGCCCGTCCGCTCAGGAAGCAACAGGAACAGGCCCGCGCACGCGGCGCTGGCGATACCGCCAACCGCGGTGAACATGATTATCCAGCCGAGAAGGGGCAAGGGCGCTCTGCTTTGGTTACAGCAAGCCGGACATTTTATCACGCACGTCCATTCGGCTAATCCATCCAAATTAGTGCAGCCATACGACCACATTGGCTGCTGCGTCGATAGGAGAAAAAACGTGCAGTGTCAGCGAACGTACACCAGCCCCCACCATAGACACCCGAGACGCCCATTGCAGCCAGTCGCCGGCGCGCCAAGGCATAAAGGTCGCACTGCCAGCGACCCCGCGCATTTGGCAGGAACGCCGAGACAGCATCAGGGTCTGTGCCCGTGAACGCTAGGCGAACGTCGTCCCCAACCTCGAAATTCGCCTGCCCGATGGCCGGCCCCATCCACGCAATCAACCGCGAAGCCGGCACACCCATCCGCTCCACCGTCGCTTCCAACACCCCGCCAGCCAGCCCCCGCCATCCAGCGTGAGCGGCGCCCACTACGCCTCCATCCTGAGCAGCAAACAGCACCGGCATGCAATCCGCCACCCGAATCGCACACACCAGCCCCGGCACCCATGCCACGGAAGCGTCTCCCTCAGGCATATCAGCCGATGCGGCATCAGCGCCGAGGGCCACAACGTCCGTTCCGTGCACCTGTGCCAGCCACACCGGCTCACCCGGCAGCCGGAGCGCCTCCCGAACGCGCCGCCGGTTCTCAGTCACCGCATCCGGCGTGTCTCCAATCGCAGCGCCCATGTTCAGCGAGTCATAAGGCGCCGCGCTCACTCCGCCAGTGCGCAACGTGAACGCGGCTCGCACCCCCGGTGGTGCCGGCCAATCGGGCCTGATCAATCCCGGCCCGACCCCAGTCATGGGCCACCCAGCCGAGCCAACATCCGGCCGCCGCCAAATGACCTCCAGGCTCTGATCACGGCCGCCCACCCGGCGCCGGATTCAACGCAAAAACAGGCAGAACGACGAGTCCCGGCCACGCAGGCGTCATTTCTTGCGTACTCCCGTCTCCAGATCGCGCTCCAAAATCTCGATGAGTCCCGCCATATCGCCAGGCACCGGCGCCTCCCACTCCATGTCCCGGCCCGACACCGGATGCTCGAGCTTCAACCGTGCCGCGTGCAGTGCCTGGCGTTTGAAGCCTTCCAGCGCGGCAACGAGCTCTGGAGAAGCACCCGCCGGAAGCCGCCGGCGGCCGCCGTATTCAGGGTCACCCACAATCGGAAAACCAATGTGCGAAAGATGCACGCGAATCTGGTGCGTCCGTCCCGTCTCCAGCTCCGCCCGTACCTGGGTGTGCGCCCGAAACCGCTTCATTACCCGATAGTGCGTAACCGCCGTGCGCCCATCGCTGCGTACAGCCATTCGAGTCCGCTGACTGCGATGCCGGCCGATCGGCTCATTGACCGTCCCGCCGCCCGTCATGACGCCCATGCACAAAGCGATGTAATGCCGCTCAACCTGGCGCTCGGAAATGGCGGTAACCAGCGCCGTATGAACCTCCGGTGTTCGCGCCACAACCAACAACCCGCTCGTGTCCTTGTCGAGCCGATGGACAATTCCCGCCCTCGGGACAACAGCCAACTTCGGGTCGAAGGCCAGCAGCGCATTTTGTAGCGTGTGTGCCGCGTTTCCCGCTCCCGGATGCACCACGAGTCCCGCGGGCTTGTTGATCACCAGCAGCGCGCGGTCCTTGAAAATCACATCGAGCGGAATCTCCTCCGCTGTCACGTGTCCCTCGGGCTCGACGCGAGCCTCGATCCGGACTTTCTCCCCCCCGACCACCTTGTCCCTTCCCCGCAGCTGCCGCCCGTCGACCTGGACCGCCCCGTCATCGATCCAACCCTGCAGTCGGGACCGGGAGTACTGCGGCAACAGCCGCGCCAGCGCCTGATCCAGTCGCAGGCCGGCCATGTCCGGCGGCAGATCGAGCGAATGACTGCGGAACTCAGGCGTTGGGTCACCTGTCGGAAGTCCTGGTGCAGGATTCGCTATACTGGCTGGATTATTACGGCGCGAAGCCAAAGAAAGGCCCTCATTTGTCATCCCTGTCCGGAAAGTTAGCGCGCGGCGGCGTGCTCGCGCTGTGCATGGTCCTGCTCGCCACGGCGGGCTGTAAGTCGAACCGCAAGGACCCGACCAAATCCAGTCCTGAGGTGCTTTACAAAAAAGCCCATAAGAGCCTGGATTCCTACGATTTCAACGCCGCGATCAAGCAGTACGAGGCCCTCACGGCCCGCTTTCCGTTTACGGATCAAGCGCGCCAGGCTCGCCTGGACCTGATCTACGCATATTACCGCGCCGGCGAAGGCGAGTCGGCCACCGATGCGGCCGAGACCTTCATTCGGGAGAACCCGACCCACCCGCGTGTGGATTACGCCTGGTATGTGAAAGGTCTAGTCGACTTCGAGCGAAGCCCGAACGCGTTTGAGCACCTGTTTCGCGTGGATCTGACCCAGCGTCCGCCCAGTACTGCTCGCAAGGCTTTCGCCGCGTTTAAAACGGTCGTCGAGCAGTACCCAAAGAGCGAATACGCACACGACTCGCTGCAGCGGATGGTTTACCTGCGAGATCGCCTAGCGGACTATGAAGTCCACGTTGCCCGTTACTACATGAAGCGCGGCGCGTACGTCGCGGCAGCACAGCGGGCGAAGGGATGTGTAGAGAACTTCGACGGTGCGCCAGCTGTAAAAGACGCACTGAAGATGATGATCGAAGCGTACGACCGGTTAGGCCTGAAGCCGCTCGCCGATAAGGCTCGCGAGGTCTACCAGCTGAATTACGGGGCCGAAGTCGCTCAAGAACAGGCCGACATCAAAAAGGCGTGGTGGAAAATCTGGTAGGAATCGAGGCGCCACCGCGGACGGTGCCTGACCACAAGTAGCCGTCGTGTTTCCGGCGGCGCGACCGTGCCACCTTACCTCCGATACCCGTTCGTAATCGGGTATCGCCAATCCCGTCCGAACGCGCGCCGGCTGACGCGAACCCCCGGGGGGGCTTGCCGCCGCTTGTACTCATTGCGCTTCACCAGATCGAGTACACGGCCCACCGTCGCTCGATCGAAGCCGCGCGCCACGATTTCATCCACCGACAGATCTTCCTCGATGAACGCCTCGAGGATGGCATCCAGAACTTCATAGGCGGGCAGCGAGTCCGAGTCCTTCTGATCGGGACGCAGCTCCGCCGACGGCGGGCGGTCGATCACACGCTGCGGAATCACCCGGCCGGCGGCATTGCGATGGGCCGCGAGCCGATACACGAGCATCTTGCTGCAGTCCTTGATAGGCGCGAATCCGCCCGCCATATCCCCATACAACGTGGCATAGCCGACCGCCATCTCGCTCTTGTTGCCTGTGGTCAGCAACATCTTGCCGGTCTTGTTGGAGATGCCCATCAACAGCAGCATGCGGCAGCGTGACTGGATATTCTCTTCGGTCGCATCCACCGGCCGCCCCGCAAACTCGTCCTTCAGGGTCGCCAGCGTCGCCTCGAACATGTTCTCGATGGAAAGCAGGCTGTACTCGACTCCCAGCAGCCGAGCCTGCTCCTTCGCGTCATCCAGGCTCATGTCGGAGGTGTATCGCGAAGGCATCATCACCGCGTGCACACGGCCCGCGCCGAGCGCATCAACGGCAATCGCGAGTGTCAGCGCCGAATCGATGCCGCCCGACAGGCCCATGACCACGCCCGGAAAACCATGCTTGTTGACGTAGTCGCGCACACCGACCACCAGCGCCCCGTAGACACTGGCCTCATCACTCAACTCAGGCTCGATCCGACCCGGTCGGGGCACGACGCGTCCCTTGGCATCGCGAACAAAATCAACGGCAAAGGTGCCTTCGACGAAGGCTGGCGCCCGCATCACCACCTCGCCGGCCGCGCTCATCACGAACGAGTTGCCGTCGAATATCAGCTCGTCCTGGCCACCGATCATGTTCACGTAGGCCACCGGCAAACCCACGTCCAACACACGGGCACGAGCCACGATTTCGCGCTCCCGCTGCTTGTGGATCTCGTACGGCGAGGCGTTGATGACAATCAGTAGCTCGGCCCCCTGGGACCGGGCAAGTTGCGCAGGCTCGGGCTCCCAGATGTCTTCGCAGACGAGCAGTCCGCAACGGAAGCCGTTTAAATCCGCCACCGAGGGCTGTGCTCCCGGCAAAAAGTAACGCTTCTCGTCAAAAACCTTGTAGTTGGGCAACTCCGCCTTGCGATGCACGGCGGCCACGGCTCCTCCGTGAATCAAAGCAGCCGAATTGAAGATGAGGTTCCCCACGTACTCGGGGAACCCCACCATCAGTGCAACATCCCGCACCTCTTCGCGGACCTTCGCCAGTCCGTCCTCGATCTGCCGGCGAAAGCCGCGGTGAAACAACAGGTCCTCAGGCGGGTACCCCGACAGCGAGAGCTCGGGAAACAACACCAGGTCGGCCTCGAGATCGGCGCGCGCCCGGCGAGCCGTATCAATGACTCGCGTTGCATTCCCATGCACATCGCCGACCAGCAGGTCGAGCTGCGCGAGTGCAATCCTGAGTGACTGTTGCTTCACGACTTCAGCGGCGCTTGCCGGAAACCTTCTTCTTGCTGGCCTTCTTCACCGCGCGCGTCTTACGCTGGACGACCTTGCTGGCCTTTTTGATCGGGCTGGAGCCCTTGGACGCGGCCGATGACTTGCCTTTCGACACGGCGCCGGCTGACTTCCCCACGGCAGCCTTGCTCACGGAAGATTTCGCAGGACCCTGGCCCTTGCTCCCCGCCGCTTTGCCAACAGCCTTCTTTCCAGCAGCCGCCTCACCACCAGCCGACTTCGCAGAAGCAGACTTTCCAGCGCCCTTCTTGGCGGGCGCGGCACTCCGACGGGAAGCAACAGCCGGTTCAGCAGGCCGCGGCGGGCTACCCGCCGGATGCAGCTTCGCCGCCTTGGCCCGCCGCCCCTTGAGCAGTTCGGCCATCGCCGACCCCAATTCAGCCGGTGATTTCACCGTCCGAACCCCGGCATTCTCAAACGCTTCGTACTTGTCAGCGGCCGTGCCCTTCCCACCGGCAACGATGGCACCCGCATGGCCCATCCGCTTTCCGGGAGGCGCAGTCACACCGGCGATGTACGCCACCACCGGCTTCGTAACGAACCTGCGAATAAACTCGGCCGCGGCCTCCTCGTCGCTGCCGCCGATCTCGCCCACCAGAATGATGCCTTCGGTACGCGGATCGCGCTCAAACAGCTCGAGCACGTCAATGAAGTTCATGCCGCGGACCGGGTCACCGCCGATACCCACGCAGGTGCTCTGCCCGAGCCCGTTGCTGCTCGTCTGGTACACCGCTTCATAGGTCAGCGTACCGGAGCGCGACACGATGCCCACCGCGCCTTTCTTGTGAATGAAGCCCGGCATGATCCCGATCTTGCACTCATCCGGTGTAATCACACCGGGGCAGTTCGGTCCCACCAGCCGCGTACCCGCCCCTGCAAGCACCGACTTCACGCGCACCATGTCATTCACCGGGACACCCTCGGTGATGCACACGACCAGCTCGATTCCGGCATCGACAGCCTCGAGAATGGAATCGGCGGCGCCGGAGGCCGGCACGTAGATCATGCTCGCAGTCGCGCCAGTCTCACGAACTGCGTCCTGGACCGTATCAAATACCGGCTGACCCAGGTGCGTCTGGCCGCCGCGGCCTGGGGTGACGCCACCGACCAACTTCGTCCCGTACGCCAGCGCCTGCTCGGAATGAAAAGTACCCTGCTTACCCGTAAAACCCTGGGTAATGACCTTCGTGTTCTTGTTGATCAGAATGCTCATTTGTTCGCCTTCTTCGCAGCCGCGACCACTTTGCGCGCCGCATCCGTCAAATCCGCGGCCGCAGTGATGGCCAGCCCACTCGTACCCAACATCTCGCGCGCCTTGTCGGCATTCGTACCTTCCAGCCTCACGACCACAGGCACGCTCACTCCAACATTCTTGACCGCGTTGATCACGCCCTCGGCAATGATGTCGCAGCGGACGATGCCACCGAAGATATTGACCAGCACCGCGCGAACCTTCGGGTTCGAGAGGATCAACTGGAAAGCCGCCGTGACGCGCTCTGTGGTTGCACCGCCACCCACGTCCAGGAAGTTGGCTGGTTGTCCGCCATGGAGCTTGATCAGGTCCATGGTCGCCATCGCAAGTCCTGCACCATTGACCATGCAGGCGATATCGCCATCGAGGGATACGTAGTTGAGATCATGCTCGCTGGCACGACGCTCCATCGGGTCTTCTTGACTCGCGTCCCGCAGCTTCGCGATATCCGGGTGCCGGAATACGGCATTCGCGTCAATGTTGATTTTGGCATCGAGCGCCAGGAGGCTGCCGGCCTTGGTCACAATCAGCGGATTGACCTCAACGAGGCTCGCGTCCTTTTCCAGATACAGCTTGTACAGCCCCAGCGCCATGCTCTGGAACTCGGTGACCTGGCTGCCCTTGAATCCGAGTCCGAACGCCAGTTGCCGGCACTGGTAGGCCTGCAGTCCGGCCGCCGGGTGAATGTTGACCGTGAGGATCTGTTCAGGCGTCTTCGCGGCCACTTCCTCGATGTCCATGCCGCCGGCGGACGAGGCAATCAGCGCAATCCGTCCACGCTCTCGATTCAAAGTCAGCGAAACATAGATTTCCCGCTCGATTTCCGAGCCGGATTCCACATACACCGTCTCGACGGGCAAGCCCTCGGGGCCGGTCTGCTTGGTCACCAGCCGTGTCCCCAGCATTGCCTTTGCCGCGGAGCGGACGGTGTCCAGATCGCGCGCGACTTTGACGCCGCCTGCCTTACCCCGTCCACCCGCGTGGACCTGCGCCTTGACGACCCAGACGGATCCGCCAAGTGCCTCGGCCGCCTGAACGGCCTCCTCCGCGCTCGCCGCCACCCGACCTGCGGGAACAGCGATGCCATAGTTTCGAAAGACGTCCTTGGCCTGATATTCGTGCAGATTCATCTTATCGCCTCATTCGCGAGCCGCGCGGGCCCAGCCAGATTCACGCAAAACAGGCATTCTCGCGAAAATCACCGGCACTCGCCACCCATGTGCTTGTTGACTAATCGGAGAATTGGATCGCTTTTCCCGGCGGTGCACGGTGGTACAGTGCCCGCCGCCTGAGGCGTGCGCCCGACAGACACTCATTGCCGAATCATGCCGGTGACCGCAGCAACAGCAGCTCCCAGTACCCCAACCGATCTCGCCTGGCGCGTGATCGGCCTGCTCAATCTGTATCGATTGCTCGTCCCGCTGGTGCTGATCCTGGTTCAGGGATTGGCCGGCCCCGAGTGGGCGATGCTCGCGACTCGACCCCGGCTTTTCCTGTCCGCGTGTATCGCCTATCTGACGGCTGCAGTACTCCTGATCATCGCGCGTCGCCTGGAATGGTCGAGCCTGCGCATCGTGGCTCTCGTCAACGCCGGGGTGGATGCCGCCGCGATTTCCCTGATCCTCTACGCCAGCGGCGGGGTATCCAGTGGGCTGGGTATTCTCCTGGTGCTCCCGGTCGGCGCCACCGCGGTCCTCGCGGATCACCGCGATGCCTTTCTGTTCGCCGCCATGGCCGCGATCTCGGTGCTCGTGCAACAGATCTTCGTGAACCTCGAGGGCGGCGCGCCCTCGACGGACTACACCACGGCCGGGGTGCTCGGTGCCGTCCTGTTCTTGATAGCCCTGTCGGCGTGGCCGATTGCCAACCGGCTCCGCGAAAGTGAGGCCCTGGTGCGGCGGCAGGAAGTCGACCTGGCCAACCTCGCGCAACTCTCCCAGTACATCATTCAGCATCTGCGGGAGAGCATTCTCGTCATCGACGCACAGGACCGTATCCGACTGATCAACGAGTCGGCTGCCCACATACTCGGTGACACCAACGCAGTCCCCGAGGCGCTGCTGGGTGAAGCCTCACCGCGCCTGCTCTATCTGTTGGAAACGTGGCGCCAGAATGAAGGAAATACGGCCGTATTTCCGGTTCTTGACCAGACGTTCGTTGCCGCTGACGGCGCGCGGGTCATCCGTGCGAACTTCGCGCCCCTGGGGACCACGAACCCCGCACCGGTCATCGCCTTCCTGGAGGACACGAGCCTGCTCGCCGAAAAGGTCCAGCAGTCAAAGCTGGCGGCGTTGGGACGGCTGAGCGCGAGTATTGCCCATGAGATCCGCAACCCAGTCGGCGCCATGAGTCACGCGGCCCAGCTGCTCGGTGAATCGACCGTGCTCTCGGATGGCGAGAAGCGGCTGACGGAAATCATGCGCACCAATGCGAACCGCGTCAGCACGATCATCAACAACGTTCTGCGATTATCCAAGCGCGAAGAAACCCGCTTCGAGCGCGTCTCGCTCGAAGGCTGGATGGAGGATTTCCATACCGAATTCTGCGAGACCATGCAGCTGCCGCCCTCCCGAGTGATCACCAGCAAGGCATCACCCGATGTCGACGTACGCGTCGATCCCTCACAGTTGCGTCAGATAGTATGGAACCTATGCGAGAACGCCCTGAAGCATGGAGCAACGGGGAGCGACGATGAGGTCGTTGAGATCCGCCACGGCCGGCTGAGCCCGACGGGCCGCCCCTTTCTGCAGGTCATGGATCGCGGGGCCGGTGTGAACGCCGAGCACGCGGAACGTATTTTTGAGCCGTTCTACAGCGGCGGAAAGGGCACCGGGCTCGGACTGTTCCTGGCGCGTGAGCTGGCCCAGACAAATGGCGCTACTCTGTTGTACGAGCCCCGGCACGGGGGCGGGAGCATTTTCAGATTGGTGTTCGCGGATCCACGCCGGTGGGAGGCCTGATGTGATGACAGTGACTGCTGCGAGCGCAAAAGTTCAGAGCGCTCGGCCCGTCGTGCTGATAGTCGATGACGAGCCCGATCTGCTCGAGCTCGTGAGCCTCACTCTGGGCCGCATGAGCCTCGACACCCGCACCGCGCCCGATGTCGCGACCGCGCGACGCCTGCTGAGAAGCGAGCAGTTCGATCTGTGCCTGACCGACATGCGACTTCCAGACGGCGATGGTCTCGACCTCGTCGCGTGGATTCAGGAGAACCGCGCCTCGCTGCCCGTCGCAGTCATCACGGCGCACGGCAATGTTGAATCGGCGGTACGCGCGCTCAAGCTGGGCGCCTTCGATTTCGTATCCAAGCCGCTCGATCTGGGCGTCCTGCGAAAGCTCGTGGGCAGCGCGATCCGCCTCAGCAACCGCGCGGAAATCGACTCGGCGACCGCGAACATTCGCGGACCCCGCCTGATCGGCAGCTCGCCCGCGATGGAACAGCTGCGCGAAATGATCGGGCGCGTCGCTCGCAGCCAGGCGCCGGTGCATATCTACGGGGAATCCGGCACCGGTAAGGAGTTGGTCGCTCGACTCGTCCATGAAAGTGGCTCGCGCCGTGAGGGCCCCTTTGTTGCCGTCAACTGCGGAGCCATCCCCACCGAGCTGATGGAGAGCGAGCTGTTCGGGCACAAGCGCGGCAGTTTCACCGGCGCCGTCGCCGACAAGCGCGGTCTGGTGCAAAGCGCCGAGGGCGGGACATTGTTCCTGGACGAAGTCGCTGACCTCCCCCTGCATATGCAAGTGAAGCTGTTGCGTGTAGTGCAAGAAAAGACCGTAAGGCCCGTCGGCGAGTCCCGCGAAGAAGCCGTCGATGTGCGCATTCTTTCTGCAACGCACAAAAATCTGGCCAATCTGGTTGCAGAGGGGCGTTTCCGTGAAGACTTGTTCTACCGGATCAACGTCATCGAGCTGCGGGTTCCCTCGCTGCGCGAGCGCACCGCTGACATCCCCGAGCTGTCCGACACCATCCTGGGCAGACTGGGCAAGCGCATGAACATCAATGCGCCGCAGATTAGCGAGGATGCTTACCGCGTGCTGCACGATTACCCGTTTCCGGGCAATGTCCGTGAGCTGGAGAACATCCTGGAGCGCGCGTTGACCTTGTGCACCGACGGGTTGATCACGCCCGAGCACATAAAGCTGCGCGCCGCCGTACGCCCGGCCACCGAGATTACGACCCCGATGCCCACCCTCGCAGCCGAAGAGCCCGGCGCCGCAGCCCTCGGAGCCCAACTGGAAGACATCGAGCGCGATGCCATCGTCAAGGCGCTCGAGAAAACCCGCTATAACAAGACGGCTGCAGCCAAACTTCTCGGCATGAGCTTTCGCGCCCTGCGCTACCGCGTCAAGAAGCTCGGCATCGAATGAGGCGGGTCTGAGGGTCGGGCGCGTGCGCATCCGGATGACAATCCACGTCAGTTTCTGACCATGCTGTGGCGATCGTCGTCACCCGGAGTCGCTGTTATGTCACGTATCAAAGGTTCAGTTGCTTGAGTTTCCCTGCTGTTTCAGCCCCTTGCATGTTGCTGCACGATTGGCACAGGCTTTGCTTTTCTCCCTATGCAGGCGATATGCGCCGCTGGTCTCACTATCAATAACCTTCCGAGGTATTCGTCAATGAAGTCTGTGCAAAAGGGTTTCACCCTCATCGAGTTGATGATCGTGGTCGCGATTATCGGCATCCTGGCCGCGATCGCGATCCCGGCCTACCAGAACTACACCATCCGCGCGCAGGTGACGGAAGGTTTGAACCTGGCTGACGCTTGGAAAACTGCTCTGAGCGAGTTCTACGCCCAGAACGGACAGATGCCGACGGCCGTAACCAACACCGCCGCCTCTGCCAACCAGGTAACGATGTACCAGAAGGGCGCGACCACCGGCAAATACGTCAGTGGCGTGACCGTGGTCAACGGCGCTATCCAGATCACTTACGGCGCAACGGGCGGTTTTGTTGCCAACAAGAAAATCGATACCGATGTGCTGTTCATCATCCCGTGGCTGAGCAACAACGACGACATCGTCTGGACTTGCGGCACGCAGGCTCAGCCGCCGACCACCTCGGTTCCTACGAACACATCGGCGACTGCTACATCGACCAACGTGCCGATTCAGTACTTGCCGGCTGCATGCCACAGCTAAGGTCGATGCTTCGGCCTGAAGCCGTAATCGACCACGAGAAGCCCCTCTCCGGAGGGGCTTCTTCTTTTGGGAAGCCAGTCACGCTGACCGCGCGGCGGCTTATGAGAACATCCCTCAAGATTTGACAGTTGACAGGACCGGTCTTAGCTAGACTAAGTACCCTGGACGTTTCTCGGTTGCCACAAGCCCATGAATGACAACGCTTCTTTGGCGCTCGGCGGTTCGCGCTCGGGCCTCGGCGGCCTGCCACAGCGACTGGTGCAGGACGGGGTCGTTGAGGAAGCGGCCATGCTCGAGGCCCTGAACGCATCGCGGGAGCGTAAGACCAGCGTTGTCACCCAGCTAGTCACCAGCGGCGCCGCCAATGCCCGCGATATTGCGGTAGCGGCCTCAAACGAATTCGGCGTCCCCCTTTTCGACCTGGACGCTGTCAACATCGAACTCGATGTAATCAAGCTGGTCAACGACAAGCTGCTGGCGAAACATCGCGTGTTGCCGATTTTTCGGCGCGGTAAGCGGCTGTTCCTGGCGGTCGCGGACCCGACCAATCTGCATGCCATCGATGAGATCAAGTTTCAGACGAGCCTCGGCATCGAGGCCGTGGTCGTTGAGGACGACAAGCTTCAGAAGGCCATCGACAAGGCGATCGAGCAGGCCGATGCGCAGATGCCACCCCTCGGGGACGATGAGGGAATGGACCTCGAAGCCCTCGAGACCAGCGGTGGCGATGAGGGACCGGACGACAAGATTACGCGCGACGACGTCGAGGACGCCCCCATCGTCCGCTTCGTCAACAAGGTGATGCTGGATGCGATCCGACGGAACGCTTCGGATATTCACTTCGAGCCGTACGAAAAGATCTATCGCGTGCGCCTGCGCATCGACGGTGTGCTGAAGGAGCTGGCACAGCCGCCCGTGCAGCTCGCCCAGAAGTTGTCGGCGCGCTTGAAGGTCATGGCGCGTCTCGACATTGCCGAACGGCGCGTCCCACAGGACGGCCGCATCAAGATGAAGCTTTCGAAGACTCGCGCGATCGACTTTCGCGTGAGCACCTGCCCCACGCTCTTCGGCGAGAAGATCGTGATGCGTATCTTGGACCCGACGGCCGCGACGCTCGGGATCGATGCGCTGGGTTATGAGCCATTCCAGAAAGACCTCTACATGAAGACCCTGGCCAAGCCCCAGGGAATGATCCTGGTGACCGGCCCCACCGGCAGCGGTAAAACCGTCTCGTTGTACACCGGTCTGAACATTCTCAACCGTGAAGATACCAACATCTCCACGGCCGAGGACCCGGCGGAAATCAACCTGCCGGGCGTCAATCAGGTCAACGTCAACCCCAAGGTCGGCCTGACTTTCGCCGCAGCCATGCGCGCGTTCCTGCGCCAGGACCCTGACGTCATCATGGTCGGTGAGATCCGCGACCTGGAAACTGCGGAAATCGCCATCAAAGCCGCGCAGACCGGTCACTTGGTGTTGTCGACTCTGCATACGAACGATGCGCCCCAAACATTGACTCGTCTGGTGGACATGGGGGTCAAGCCCTATGCCATCGCAACTTCAGTCAGCCTGATCATTGCCCAACGCCTGGCACGCCGCCTCTGCAACAACTGCAAGGCGCCGCTCGATGTACCAGGCGAGGCGTTGCTGAAGGAAGGCTTCACGGAAGCCGAGATTGCGACCGGCATCAAGCTGTATGGGCCCAAGGGCTGCCAGTCCTGCAGTGACGGGTACAAGGGCCGAGTCGGCATCTACCAGGTATTGCCAATTACCGAATCCATCGCGCGGATCATCCTCGCCGGCGGCAGTGCGGTGGACATCGGCGAGCAGGCATCGAAAGACGGAGTCTGGGACCTGCGTCGTTCCGGTCTAGAAAAGGTCAAAGCAGGCCTGACGAGTCTCGAGGAAGTTAACAGCGTCACCATCGAATGATGAGGACTGAGTAAAAACATGGCTCCGGCAGCAACCACCACGGTCAAGGCCCTCAAGCGCGATATTCCCTTTTCCTGGGAGGGCAAGGACAAGCGCGGCACCCGCGTGAAAGGCAAGAGCCTGGCGCCGGATGAAACTTCATTGCGGGCGGACTTGCGCCGCCAGGGAATTGCTCCCTCGAAGATCCGCAAGCAGTCCACAGCCCTTGCGCGTTCCGGCGGCAAAATCAACGCCGGTGATATCGCGGTTTTCGCCCGGCAGCTTGCCACGATGCTGGCGGCCGGTATTCCGATGGTCCAGGCATTTGAGATCGTCGGCAACGGCAATGACAAGCCGGCCATGCAGAAGCTCGTCCTCGACATCAAGGCCGATGTCGAAGGCGGTACGTCACTGCACGAGTCGCTCGCCAAGCATCCGCTGTATTTTGATGACCTTTTTGTCAATCTCGTCCAGGCCGGTGAGCAGGCCGGTGCGCTCGAGAACCTGCTGGATAAGGTCGCCACCTATAAGGAAAAGACCGAGGCGTTGAAGAAGAAGGTCAAGAAGGCCCTCTTCTATCCGGCCGCCGTGCTCGTGGTCGCGGTGGTGGTCACCATCATCCTCATGATCTTCGTGATTCCGCAATTCGAGGAGCTCTTCAAGGGCTTCGGTGCCGACTTGCCGGCCTTTACCCAGCTGATCATTAATATATCCAAATTCATACAACATCAGGGCATCTTCATCGCTCTGGTGCTGGGCGGTAGCGGCTATGCGTTTGCGTACTTCTACAAACGTTCCCGCAAGATGCGCCAGACCATCGACAAGTTGTCACTGAAATTCCCGGTCATCGGACCGATTCTCAACAAGTCGGCGGTCGCGCGTTACGCGCGTACGCTCTCGACGATGTTTGCGGCCGGCGTACCGTTGGTCGAAGCGCTCGAGTCGGTTGCCGGAGCCACAGGCAACATCGTGTACGAAGACGCAGTCATGAAGATGCGCGACGAAGTCGCGACCGGTCAGCGGCTACAGCGCGCGATGGAAAGCACCGGCCTCTTTCCAAATATGGTGATCCAGATGATCGCCGTGGGTGAAGAGTCCGGGGCACTGGATACGATGTCGGGCAAAGTGGCGACCTTTTACGAAGCGGAAGTCGATAATGCCGTGGACGCCATGTCCAGCCTACTCGAGCCGCTGATCATGGCCGTGCTGGGCGTGCTGGTCGGCAGCATGGTTATCGCGATGTACCTGCCGATCTTCAAGCTCGGTGCGGTCGTCTAAGACGCACGGGAATATGTCTGTACTCGACCTGCTGGCGGCCTCACCCGGGCTGTTTGTCGGCACCTGCCTGGTGTTCGGACTGCTGGTCGGCAGCTTCCTCAACGTGGTCATCTACCGCGTCCCCATCATCCTGGACCGGCAGTGGCGCCGCGAGTGCGCCGAGCTGCACAACACGGAAGTGCCGCTTCCGGCCGAGCCGTTCAACCTGGTCGTTCCCCGCTCGGCCTGTCCCGGCTGCAAGGCACCGATCACCGCCCTCCAGAACATCCCGATCCTCAGCTACCTCGTCCTGCGGGGACGATGCGCCTCGTGCGGCATTCGGATCAGCTCGCGCTACCCGCTGATCGAGGCCCTTACCGGATTGCTATCGGCGGCCGTCGCGTGGAAATACGGCTACGGCTGGCAGACGGTCGCCGGAATCGTCCTGACCTGGTTCCTTGTAGCCCTTACCTTTATCGACGTCGACACCCAGTTTCTCCCCGACAGCCTGACGCTGCCCTTGGTGTGGCTGGGGCTATTTTTGAGCCTGTGGGCCTCCCCGGACTCCCAGGCGCCCATTCCGGTCGATGAGCGCTCCAGCATCATGGGTGCGATCGCCGGTTACCTGAGCCTCTGGAGCGTCTATCATCTGTTCCGGCTGATCACGGGCAAGGAAGGAATGGGCTACGGCGATTTCAAACTCTTTGCCGCACTCGGCGCCTGGCTGGGTTGGCAGATGCTGTTGCCCATCATTCTGTTCGCCGCGACGGTCGGAGCCGTTGTGGGCATTGCCATGCTGGCCATTCAGGGCCGGAGCCGGGCAACGCCCATCGCGTTTGGACCCTTTTTGGCGGCCGCTGGGTGGCTCGTGCTGATGTTCGGTCACGAGGTCGTGATCGGATACCTCGGTATGTTCGCCCCGCGTCCGTGAGCGTGCGTCATGAGTAACAGACCTTACCGCGTGGGCCTCACTGGTGGCATCGCCAGCGGCAAGTCCACCGCAGCCAAGTTTTTCGGTGCGCTGGGTGTTCCCATCATCGACACCGATCAGCTCGCACGCGATGTGGTCGAGCCCGGTCAACCACCGCTCGAGCGGCTGGTGGAACGATTCGGTGCCGGCATCCTCACCGAGGACGGTCACCTCGATCGTCCGGCACTGCGCAATATCGTGTTCTCCGATCCCAAGGCACGTGCCGACCTGGAAGCGCTGACGCACCCTGCGATCGGCGCCGCGGTCGAAGCGAAGTCCACCGAGCTCGGTGGCGTCTACCAGATCCTGGTTCTACCGCTGCTGGTGGAAAAGAACCTCGGCTCGCAACTGAACCGGGTACTCGTCGTGGACTGTGATGAAGAGTTGCAGATCCGCAGGCTGCAAAACCGCGATGGCTCGACGTTGGAACAGGCGCGGGCCATTCTCAACGCTCAAGCCTCACGCGCCTCGCGACTGAAGGCCGCACACGATGTCATCAAAAACGAAGGTGACATGAGCGCGGTGCGGGAGCAGGTCGAGCAACTCCATGCCCGCTATCTCGAGCTGGCCCATGCAGCCAGCAAGGCTCAACAAGCGTAGCCTCGAGCAGAATTGCGCATTTACGCGCGGCGCGGACGTAACGCACAATACGTCATATGACAGAATCCGAAGCACCGGAGGCGGGCGCGCCTCCCGAGACCGAAGAAGAAACCGGATCGCTGGTGTTCGAGCAGCCCCTCAATGAGCGGATGCGGACCTTCCTGCGCATCGATTTCCTTTATAACCAAGCGCTCTATCACAACGAGATTGCCAGCCAGTGGGGCAGCCGCGCCGCCATGGCGAGTCTCATCGACATCCTGGCGATCACGACACGCGGTGACGTCCGCTCCGATGTGCTGAAGGAGCTGGAGCGCCATCTCGGTACCCTGACCGAGTTCCAATCCAAGCCCGGTGTGGACCCGGAGCGCCTGCGTACCCTGGTGGGCAATCTTCAGCGTCTGCGCGGTGAGCTGATGAACGCCGGCTCCGCGTTCCTGCAGCCCCTGCGCGATTCGGAATTCCTGAGCGCCATCAAGCATCGCAGCGCCATTCCCGGCGGGACCTGTGAGTTCGACTTGCCCGACTATTACTACTGGCTCGCTCAGTCGGATGAAGCGCGCATCCGCACGTTCAACCAGTGGCTGGGGATGCTACGCCCCCTCTGTGATGCGATAGCGGAGCTGCTGTGGCTCACACGGCAGAACGGACGCACCAAGCAAGAGAAAGCGACAGCCGGCCTGTTCCACATTACCTTCGACCGCGACACACCCTACCAATTGCTGCGGATCTCCCTTCCAATGAGCATCGGAATGTATCCGGAGATCAGCGGCAGTCACTATCGATGCAGCGTCCGGTTCCTGGAGTGGAAAGGTTTGACCGCGCGGCCGGCCCAGACCACGCACGACGTGCCCTTCATCCTGAGTTGTTGCGGGTAATAGTGAGCCCGACGATCGTCAAGTGTCCAACGTGCAAGCGCACCCTCGATTGGTCGACCTCGGAGCATCGGCCGTTCTGCAGTGAGCGCTGCCGGTTGATTGACCTGGGCGCCTGGCTCTCGGAAAAGCACGCTATTCCGGGAGATGCGCCCGAGGTCAACGCGGAGCCCGTGGGGGACGAGTCTGACAACACGCCGCCTTAATCGACGCGAAGGAGTGCCCGAATCTTGCCTGTCGCGGGATCTATCACACCCACGAGCGGCTTACCTCGACCTAACATCGGCAGCGTAACCGGCTGATCGGCCTTGACACCAAACTCGCTCATGCGTCGGCCGGCCACCTCTTTGTCATCCACCCCGAGCTCGGTCATCTTGGCGACCGGCCGCAGTTGTTTGCGCAACTCCGCGACTCCGTCCTCCCAAGGCCGGAAGTAACGCGGCATCTGGATAACATCATCGCCGCCCCCGATCGTCGACCTCACGATTTGTTGTGCAACCTTGTCGTCCTTGGGCAGGGGCGCGTAGATCCAGCGTGGCCGGGTGTACCAATGTGGGGCGAAATCCGGGTTCAGCTTCCTGCCCAGATCGATCTGCTCGGGACTCAGGTCACTTGCCTGTACCATCTCCAGGAACCGCGTCGAAAAGGTGTAATACAGCGGGCGTCCATGCCACAGGGTCGTGAGGCCGTAGCCCATCGCCGCCAACTGCACAGTGGCAATAATGGCGATGTCGCGGGCGAGCTCGCGGCGTGGCTTGGCAGGGTTCGCGATGATGAAGGTCAGCAACGGGCCCAGCACCACATCGATACCGGCCATCATCAGCACAATCGTTGTAGCGCCCGTCAGATACCAACCCGGCCAGCGATACCAGCCGAAATACAGCGTCCCGAGCGACAGCACGAACAGGCAAGTGCTCGCCGTCACATGCAGCCCGAACGCCTTGAATCTGAACTTCATGAGGGCCTGACCAAAGACTACGGGAGCGTATTTTTCCCAACAGCCGCGCAGCGGTTCGTGCCCGCCATCACATTTCCGGCACCGGCATGCGCAGCGCCTGCGCCGCAAACGCCCACTCATCCGCGAAATCCTCGATCTGCATCCACACCGGCTTGCCGGCGCCGTGGCCCGCTCGCGTCTCCACCCGGATCAGGATGGGATTCGGGCAGACCTGCGCGGCCTGCAGAGCCGCGGCGAACTTGAAGCTGTGCCAGGGAACGACCCGGTCATCGTGGTCCGCGGTAGTGATGAGCGTAGGTGGATAACAGGTGGCCGGCTTCACGTTGTGATAAGGCGAGTAGGCGTACAGTGATTTGAACTGTTGCGCATTTTCACTCAAGCCATAGTCGGACGACCACTGCCGCGCATTCGCGCTGGCGGTTTGGTATCGCAGCATATCCAACACACCGACAGCGGGCAGCGCGACCCCAAACAGATCGGGACGCTGCGTCAGGGCCGCGCCGATTAACAGCCCACCGTTGCTGCGACCGTAGATACCCAGACGGGAGCTGCGAGTGTAGCGCTCCTTAATCAGATATTCCGCGCCCGCGATGAAGTCGTTGAATACGTTCTGTTTGTTGGCGAGCGTACCGGCCTTGTGCCAATTCTCGCCGTACTCGCCGCCGCCGCGAAGATTGGCCTCTGCGTATACGCCGCCCATTTCGAGCCACGCCAGCACGGAAGCGCGGAAGACCGGAGTGAGCGAAACGCTGAATCCACCATAGCCGTACAACAGGACCGGGTTATCTCCGTTCTTCTCCAGGTCACGCCGATGCGTGATGAACATCGGAATGCGGGTTCCATCCTTGCTGGTGTAGAAAACCTGCTCAGTGACATACTGATCCGTGCGGGCATCAATCACGGGTTTACGCCACAGGGTCGACGTGTTCGACCTGACATCGTAGTGGTACACCTGCACCGCGGTCAGGTAATCGGTGTATGAATAGAAGGTCTCCGTATCACCTGGCTCGCCGGAAAACCCACTGACATCACCCAGCCCCGGGAGCGCAACTTCGCCGAGCGGTTTGCCCTCCCTGTCATAGATGCGAACGACTGAGTGCGCGTCCTCCACATACTTGGCGATTAGCTTGCCGCCCACATACTCCGCTGAGTCGAGCGCCGTATTCCTCTCGGGAACAACAGTCGGCCACGGCGTTGACACGGACTGCTGGGCATCGACGACGATGATCCTGCGCTGCGGCGCATTCTTCGTCGTCATGAAGTACAGCTTGTCGCCGTTGGAGCCGATGAAGTCGTAGAGGGCATCCCAAGCATAGAACAACGGCTTGGCGCCGGCGCCGGGCTGGCGCAGATCGAGAATGCTCACCGCATTCTTCTCGTAGCCGTCAAACATTGTAATCAACAGGTAGCGGCCGTCGCTGGTGACTTTCCCGACGGGAATCCGCGTCGGATGATCGGTTACCTCGTACACGAGCTGGTCCTGATCCTGAGACTCACCGAGACGATGGAAATAGATGGCGGGACGGCCCGCATCGTTACCTTTTCCACTGGCCAACACGGGGTACCGATCGTAGTAGACACCCGAGCCGTCGTGGGCCCAGGAGATGCCGAAGAATTTGGTGTAGCGCAGGGTGTCGTTCAGATCCTGGGCATCGGACACTCGCCGGAATTTCCAGGTCTGCCAATCCGTGCCGCCATCGGACAGCGCATACCCGACCACGGTACCTTGCCGGTTGGGGGTGAATTCCGACAAAGAAACGGTTGCGTCTGCGCGCACGGCGTTCGGATCAAACAATACGCGCCCGGATGAGTCCACATGGTCTGACACGAACAGCACGTTCTGGTTTTGCTTGCCGTCGTTGTGCAGGAAAAAATAGTGTCCACCGTATTGAACCGGAACGCCGAAGCGCTCGTAGTTCCACAGCGCTGTCAATCGCGCCTTCACCCACGCACGGTGCGGAATCGACTCGAGCCGCGGCTTGGCAAGCTGGTTCTGCGACTGCACCCAGCGTCGCGTCGCATCGGAATCGAGATCCTCGAGCCAGCGATACGGATCCTCTACGACCGTCTCGTGGTAGTTGTCTTTGACATTCACGCGCGCGGTGATCGGATAGACCACGGGGTTGGCCGGCGTTGGCGACATGCCTACCGCGATCTGGCTGCTCGACCTTACATCGCTGCCGTTCGGACCATTTCCGGGCATTGGACGCGCTCCTTGGAGGGTGATGCCGTGACACGCGGCCGCAAGCACGCCCACCGCGCACGCGACGATCAGCCAAACATGGCGCTTGAGGTTCTTCATGCCTAAACTCGACACCGGCCACTTGAGACTCAGAGTCTAACAAATCGGCATGCACACACGACTGGCTCTACGCTGGATCCTGCTGGTACTGATGACCTTCGCCATGAGCGCCGTAAACGCAGAAAAATTGACCATCGAGCGCCTCTTCAGCGCTCCGGACCTGTCCGGGGCCAGCCTGCGCTCGCCCCAGATCTCACCGGACGGGCGGCTCGTTGCATACCTGAAGGGTGCCGAGCGCAACAAGGATCGCCTGGACCTCTGGGCTTACGACATCGCGAAACGCCGTCACCGGCTGCTCGTCGACTCCTCGAAGCTCGGGCCACAGGAGCACGTCCTCTCGTCTGAAGAAGAGCAAAGGCGCGAGCGCCAACGAACCTCCTCACTGTCGGGGATCGTCGAATATCAATTCTCACCGGACTCTCGCTTTCTGCTGGTACCGCTGGGGGGCGATCTGTACCTCTATGATTTGCGCGCGAAGCCGAACGAGGCCGTTCGGCGGCTGACGCACACGGCGAGCTTTGAAACGGATTCGAAGTTCTCGCCGTCGGGCCGCTATGTGAGTTTCATACGCGACCAGAATCTGATTGTTTACGATCTCACCGCCGGGGTGGAAATCCCGGTCACCCGCGACGGTGGCGGGAATATCAGCTTCGGTACCGCGGAGTTTATTGCACAGGAGGAAATGAGCCGCACAACCGGCTATTGGTGGTCACCGGATGAGAAGCGGATTGCCTACACTCGGGTCGATGAGTCACCGGTACCCGAGGTCGAGCGCTTCGAGATCTACGCGGACCGCAGCCTGGTCGTCAAGCAACGCTACCCCAGTGCGGGCGCGCCGAATGCGAACGTGCAGCTGTTTGTCGCAGCCATTTCTCCGGCCGCCCCGAAACCGCCCGCGCCGCCTCCCGAATCAACGCCGGTACCTCCGGCCCACGTGGACCTGGGGTCCAACAGCGATTTTTATCTCGCCCGGGTGAACTGGTTTCCGGACGGTAGCGCCCTTGCGGTGCAGCGGGAGTCGCGCGACCAGAAGACGTTGAGCTTGTTGCGCGCCGATCCGGCATCCGGGGCAACGCAGGAGCTGTTGAGCGAGCATAGCGACAAGTGGGTCAACCTGAACGACAACCTGACCTTCCTCGCGCGCAGCCAGCAACTCATCTGGGCCTCGAGCCGCAGCGGCTACCAGCACTTGTACCTGTACGACTGGAAAGGCCAGCTCATCCGTCCGCTCACGCAGGGCGATTGGATGGTCACAGGCGACAACGACTCGCACGGCATGAGGGGCGTCGACGAAGAAAACGGCTTCGTCTATTTCGTCGGCAATGCCGAGTCGCCTCTCGAGCGTCACCTCTACAGGGTGTCATTGACCGATGCCTCCGCGCCCATGCAAAAGATAACCACGGAATCCGGTTGGCACGGAATCGCCCTGTCGAGCGATGCGCATATGTTTCTCGACACATTCTCGACTCCCGAGAGCCCTCCGTCCCTGACATTGCGCTCGACGACCGGTGCCGTGCTCGCGGATCTCGTGCCGAACAAGATCGGGCCCGACCATCCTTATGCGCCCTATCTGCCAGATCACTTGCCAACTGAATTCGGCACGCTGTCGGCGAAGGACGGCCAGACGCTGCACTATCAGATAATCAAGCCGCGCAATCTCGAGCCCGGGCGGCGCTATCCCGTCATCGTGGATGTCTACGGTGGCCCCGGCAATCAGCGCGTCCGCAAGGCCTGGGGTGGTTATCCACGCGGCAATGAAGGATTCTTTCGCCAGATCCTGGCGCAGAGCGGCTATGTCGTATTCACGCTCGACAACCGCGGCAGCGGATGGCGCGGCGTCAAGTTTGAAACGGCGCTCTATCACCGGCTGGGATCAGTTGAAGTTGAAGACCAGGTCACCGGCGTCGACTTCCTCCGCTCGCTGCCCTACGTGGATCCGGCCAGGATCGGTGTGTTTGGTTGGAGCTACGGAGGATACATGGCACTGATGTGCATGATGCAGGCGCCGGATGTGTTTGCAGCGGGCGTGTCAGGAGCCCCGGTCACCGACTGGAAACTCTACGACACTCACTACACCGAGCGGTTCATGGGGACGCCGCAATCAAATCCGGACGGGTATGTGAGAAGCAGTGTTCTGTATTACGCCGACGACCTGAATGGGTCTCTGTTGATCATGCATGGGATGGCGGATGACAACGTGCTGTTTACGCACAGCACGACGCTCTTCAAGAAACTGCAGGACCTGGATCAGCCTTTTGAGGTGATGACCTATCCGGGGGGCAAGCACGGACTGCTGCGCCATGCCGACATGGGTCGGCACAGCTACATGACCATCAAGCGTTTTTTCGACCGGACGATCGGTCAGCACGCGGCGAGCAATTAGGGGAACTTGATTTTCCCGCCGCCGGCCGGGCCCCCGCCCACTTCCGGCACAACGATGCGCGATGCCTGCTCACGCCGCATCTCGCGAGCCTCATCGATGGCCTGTTCAAGGGCGTTCTTGACCCCTTCGGGGAACTTCTCGATGGCGGCCTCAAGGGTATCTGCCTCAAGCTCAAACGCCAACGGCAGCACACCTGCCGGGGTCAGCAGCTGCGTCTGCCCAGAGAACGAGACGTGACGTGTGTTGTCATCAGCGCCCGTGATGGTTACTGGCTGAAGCTTGCGGATAGTGCCTGCACGACGGTCTGTGTAGACCTCTTCGCGGTAGAGGCTGGTGGCGTCTATTTTGACGTCGGGGAGGTCGTTTTGGGATGCCATGGAAGGTCACTGTGTTCGTGGTTACACAAGAAGATTGTACACCCGGCAATGGAATTTAAGAGGTGGCCAGCTCTTGGTTGCACGGCATGCGTCCCAGCGGAGCAAACGCTCAAGGCAAGCAGAAGTTCGAAGCGCGTCGCAGCGGCCCCGGACGGCTTGCATCATGATGGCGCGAGCCGCCCCCTCACGGGATGGCAAACGAGACCAAATTGATGTCGAACAGGCTGTGCTATCGCTGTATCACGCTGGCCGCGCTTTGCGCGGCGCCCGTACTAGGGACGGCCGTCAGTCAGGTGGGACGGCAATCCATCCGGACGATTGTCACTGTCCTTTTCGTTTCGATCCTGGTCACATTCCTGATTGCGGTCTTGACGCGCACTTGGCGCAGGCTGCTATTGGCTTGTTTCCCGTTGCTTCTGGTCAGCTCTGCGTTTGCCGTCTATATTGCGTCATTCGGGGTGCGGCCCAGCCCATCATTTGCAGCCGTGCTCCTCTCCACTTCGTGGGAGGAGGTCGTCGGGGTTATCAGCCTCTACCCGCAGTTCTCCGCGCTCATCCCGGTTGTGTGTGTTTCCACTGCTGCTTACCTGGTGCTCGCACTTCGCTCGCCGGCCACCCCGATATTTACCGGCAGGCCAGGTCCGTTCGGAATTACGCGCAGTCGGGCGCTGCTGCTCGCGTCACTGCCCGTTACCGCGTACATCGCCTCCAACCCGGCCGACCTCATGGATGGCATAGCTATCAACCCCGTCACGGGCAGTGTGATTTTTCTTGCAGCAGATGTTCCGCACGCCTATGCGATGTTGAAGGCTTCGGAGATGCACAAGATCCCTTATGGAGCGCGACGATCAGGCGGGGAGGAGGTTCACATTCTCGTCATCGGCGAATCCGCCCGACGGGACTCCTGGTCGGTTTATGGCTATGCGCGCTCCACTACACCATACCTGCAAAAGTTGAAGGACGAGGTCATCTTGCTGCAAGACGCCGTCGCGGACGCCAATCTGACTTCGTGGTCCGTGCCCATCATTCTTACAGGTATCCCGCCCGAGCAGTTTACAACAACCCCGGTTCGCGGCTCTCTGGTCGATCTGGCAAAGGAAGCTGGCTATAGCACTGCATGGCTCGTCAACCAGGATATCTCCATGACCCAATACACCGGCATTGACGCAGACCACATGACATATCCTCCTCCACACCGAATGAATATCTTCGATGTGAAGACGCTGGATGCTGTACTGCTGCCGGCCTATTCCACGGAAATTGCACGAGCCGGCGCGGCGCGCTTCATCGGCCTGCATGTGATGGGCTCGCACTGGGTTTACGATCACCGCTATCCTGCGAGCTTCCAACGATTCGGGTCGGCCAGAGTCGTCCAAGACATGGCGATTTTTGCCCGCGGCAACGATTCGCAAGAAATGATGGATGCTTACGATAACAGCATCGCTTATACCGACTGGTTCCTGCAGCAGTTGATAGAGCGCGCCCGTACCTTGCAAGTTCCGGCGACCCTGACCTACTTCCCCGATCACGGGGAAGATGTGGGACGGCTGGATGGAACGGTAGGGCACGGCTATCCAACCTTCACGCGGCACGCTTTCGAGATCCCGGCCTTTGTGTGGGTGAATGATGCCTTCCGGACAGCTCATCCGGAAAAGGTGACGGCAATGCAGGCGAACGCCACCAAGGAAATACGCAGTCACGATGTGTTCGGCACCGTGGCGGATCTGATGGGCATCAAGTGGCCCGGGGCTGATCCATCACACTCGTTTGCGTCAGACAAATTCGTGCCCGACACGACCATGCGGCACTGCGCCGGCGGACAGTTGGTTCCACGGCAACCGCGTCCGTAGACGCACGAGTTCCCAGCTAGGTCCGACGGGATGTCAGCGGTTGGAGTCTCTCCCAACCCTGCTGGAGAGACTCGACAAACGGAGCATCGGCCTCGAGGATGTCCTCAGCCCCCAACGCCTCCCGGGCTACCCACTTCAGTCCCTGTCCATCCAGCCCAGCCGGCTCCCCGGTAAAAGAATCTACGAGCCACATGGACAACTCGACGATCCGATCGTCGTACTCGTGTGATATCCGCATGAATGGCCGGCAGGCCGTCACCGTGACCCCGAGCTCTTCGCGTAATTCGCGAATCAAGGCGTCCCGCTCGGACTCGCCCGGTGCGACTTTGCCACCCGGGAACTCCCAGCGCCCCGCCATGTGCTTGCCCGGCGGCCGTTCCGCAATCAGAACCCGCTGAAAGCGGGCTGAGGCTTCCCCATCAAACAGCGCACCGGCCACGACACGTATGACCGGCTTATCCGATGCCAGACAGCGCTCCGTGGCAGTTCTTGAACTTTTTGCCCGACCCGCACGGGCAAGGCTCGTTGCGACCGACCTTCCGTTCGCTGCGAACGAAAGTCCCAACGGCTTCAGGGTCTGGTTGCGGCATCTGCAAGGGATTCGGTCCCCCGCCCTGAGGAGGGAACTGCGCCGGTGGAGGCAGTGCGTCGGGAACTGCGGCATCCGCCGCTAACACCGACTGTGCCTCCATATGCTGAGCCTGCAACGCCCGCATCAACCGAAGGCGCCGCTGCTCTTCCTCGCGGTCGACCTCATCCTGCGTCCGTACCTCGATCTTGGCCAGCACGGAAACCGTCTCGAACTTCACCCGGTCGAGCATCGCCGCGAACAGCTCGAAAGCCTCGCGCTTGTATTCGAAGCGGTAGTCCTTCTGAGCATACCCGCGAAGGTGAATTCCCTGCCGCAGATAGTCCATCGCACCCAGATGCTCGCGCCAATGTTGATCCAACATACGGAGCATCACGTCCTTTTCGACGTGACGCATGATCGGCTCGCCGCCCTCTGCGTTACCAACCCGGGCGACCTTCGCGTCATACGCCTGCTTCACTGCAGCGAGCAGGCTCGCACGAATCTGCGCCTCTTCGATGTTCGGATCCTGGTTGACCAGCGCCTTCACATCGATCGCGGCGTTGAAGTCTTTGACAAGCGCCTCGGAAAGACCCTGTAAGTCCCAACTATCGGCGGAGGCGTTCTTCGGCAGGTACTGATCGAGCAGGGTTCCGACCGCCTCTTCCATGATGCCGTGGATGGCCGCGGACAGATCGTCCGTGCCCATGATTTCGGTGCGCTGCTGGTACACGACCTTACGCTGGTCATTGGCAACGTCGTCGAACAACAGCAGTTGCTTGCGGATATCGAAGTTGTGCGACTCGACTTTCCGCTGCGCCTTCTCGATCTGGCGCGTCAACATGCCGCTCTCGATGACCTCGCCCTGCTTCATGCCGGCCATCTGCAGCAACCGCTTGGTGCGCTGCGGATCGCCGAAGATGCGCATGAGATTGTCTTCCATCGACAGATAGAAGCGGCTCGATCCCGGGTCGCCCTGGCGACCGGAACGGCCGCGCAACTGATTGTCGATACGGCGTGACTCGTGCCGCTCGGTGCCGATGATGTGCAAGCCGCCGGCCGCGAGCACCTTGTCGTGCCGCGCTTGCCACTCGGACTTCAGACGCTCGCGGGTCGCGTCGTCGACCTCACCGAGCGTATTCAGCTGAGCCTGGAAGTTTCCGCCGAGGACAATGTCGGTGCCGCGACCCGCCATGTTGGTGGCAATCGTCACGGCGCCGGGGCGACCGGCCTCGGCGACGATATGCGCCTCACGCTCGTGCTGTTTCGCGTTCAGCACCTGGTGAGGAATCTTCTCCTTTTGCAGGAGATCCGCCAGGAATTCGGACGTTTCGATCGACGTCGTACCGACCAGCACCGGCTGCTCGCGCTGCACACAGTCGCGAATGTCCTCGATGATGGCTTTGAACTTGTCGTCCTGAGTCAAGTACACGAAGTCGGATTGGTCCTTGCGGATCATCGGCCGATGCGTCGGGATCACGACGACTTCGAGGCCGTAGATTTGCAGGAACTCAGGGGCTTCCGTGTCGGCGGTACCGGTCATGCCGGCCAGCTTCTTGTACAGGCGGAAGTAGTTCTGGAACGTTATGGAGGCAACCGTCTGGTTCTCCTCGCGTACCTTGACTCCTTCCTTCGCCTCCACCGCCTGGTGCAGGCCGTCGGACCAACGACGACCCTGCATGGTACGGCCCGTAAATTCATCGACGATGATGACCTCACCGCCGCGGACAATGTACTCGACATCACGCTTGTAGAGCGCATGCGCACGGAGCGCGGCGTTCAAGTGATGCATCAGGCGGATGTTGGTCGGGTCGTAAAGACTCTCGCCTTCACGCAGCAGACCCGATTCGATCATCAACCGTTCGACGTGCTCGTGCCCCGCCTCGGTGATGTGTACCTGCTTCTGCTTCTCTTCGACGCTGAAGTCCCCCGGTCCATCTTCCTGCGTCTGACGGGTCAGACGCGGGACCAGCTGGTTGATCCGCAGGTAGAGCTCCGTGTTCTCTTCTGCAGGTCCGGAGATAATCAGCGGGGTACGGGCCTCGTCGATCAGGATCGAGTCGACTTCGTCCACGACGGCGTAGGCCAGGCCACGCTGGACCCTGTCCTCCAGCCGGAATGCCAGGTTGTCGCGAAGGTAGTCGAACCCGAACTCGTTGTTAGTACCGAAGGTGATGTCGCAGGCGTACGCTTCGCGCTTCTCCATTGGCGACTGGGCGTTCTTGATGACGCCGACGGTGAGGCCCAGGAAGTTATAGAGCGGGCTCATCCAATCCGCGTCACGCTGGGCCAGATACTCGTTGACCGTAACGATGTGAACGCCTTCTCCGGGAAGCGCATTCAGATACGCGGCCAATGTCGCCATCAGCGTCTTGCCTTCGCCGGTGCGCATCTCGGCGATCTTTCCCTCGTTGAGGACCATTCCGCCAATCAGCTGCACGTCGAAGTGCCGCATCTTGAGCGTGCGCAGGCCCGCTTCGCGCACCACGGCGAACGCCTCTGGGACCAGCTCTTCCAGCTTGGCGCCGTCCCTGAGACGCTTGCGGAATTCATCAGTCTTGGCGCGCAGGTCAGCGTCGCTCAGTGCCTTAATCGTGGGCTCGAGATCCGCTGCGGCACGGACATTACGGCCATATCCACGAACCAGCCGATCGTTCCGGCTGCCGAAAACGCGCGTGAGTAAATTCAGCAACTTATCGTCCTGGAGAAGCGGTACGGGGCGTCTGGAAAGCCGGCTATTCTACAAAATAGACGGCCCGTACGCCCAATTGGTTCTTACGGGGAGCTTTTCAAGGCAGATGAGCCCAGCGGCCCGCTCTGGCACCGCCTGGGCCTGCCGCCCACCGCGCCGCAGCGTAGCAGCCTGAGATTACAGTTGGGGCTTACCTGGCCCATGGCCCGGCGCCCACCTAGGAGACGCCCAACCGGGACGCCTTACTTGCCGGCTACCGCAGCCTGCTGGCCCACGAAGGTCAGGGGATTCACCTGCCGGCCATTGCGGACGACCTCAAAATGCACGTGGGGTCCCGTAGATCGCCCTGTTGAGCCCATCAGCGCAATAGGGTCACCGCGCTTAACAGTTTGGCCCACCGACACCAGCGTCCGCTGGTTGTGGGCATACCGGGTCACATACCCGTCACCGTGGTTGATCTCGACCAAGTTGCCATAACCTGTCCGGTTGCCCGCCCACGTCACGACTCCGGCAGCGACCGCGACCACGTTGGCGCCGGCCGTACCCGCGAAATCCACACCCTTGTGATAAGCCTCTTCCCCCGAGAACGGGTCTTCCCGCTCGCCGAAATAAGAGGAAATAAACCCGGATTTGACCGGCCGCCCTTCCGGATGAATCTGCTTCTTCAGATCCCGGTCGATGATCACGTTCTCGAGCGCGTTCAACTGCGAGTCCCGCAGGGCCACCTTCTGCTCGAGGTCATTCAATTTCATCGAAATATCGGGGATCTGGGCCGTGATGCCGGCGCCCTCGGACTCGGGACCGCCGCTGGCGGGCGCGCTGTCGAAATCAAATTCGTGGCTGTCGATGTCGGCCATTTCCGTGAGCCGCTTGCCCAGGGCGTCCAGCCGGATCACATGGGCATTCACCTCGCCCATGCGCATGGCCATCGCATCCACACGCTCATTCATGCGCTCTTTCAGCTCGGCAATCTGGCGCTTTTGATCGGCGAGAATCTGCAACCATCGCGCTGATTCACCGCTGGCGAGCCTCCCGCTGCTGCCTTGCCCAAGTTGCATGCCCAGCGCGAACGCTGTGCCCAGTATCCCCAGCACCAGCACGGCCAGAACGCCGAGAGTCACCGGGTGCGCCAGATTGAGCTGGCGGGCCAGCCCCTCACGCTTTGAAAAGAAAATCACATTCATTCCGTGCGCTCCGGATGAGGACTCGTGCAGAACCCCGTAACGGTGGGCAAAAGCCGAGTGACAAGCGAGTGAAAGTCACGTCTTTCACTCGCGGTTCGCACAAAGGGCCGGCCCATCGCGGGCCGCACTTCCCTTTCTGCAAATTGAACCAGCGCACGGCGGTAGCCCGGGCGTTGAGCGCCCTGTTCTCGTTCAATCAACGATATAAACAGCTTGCACCTTGCTGGCAACCCCGCTGTCATAGCTCCTCGCTTTAGACCGGTGGCTTTGCGTCCCCACCTTTCGGCGGGTTTGCCCGAAAACAGCAAAATCAATATGCCCAATAAGCCTCGCCGAGACAAGCGCGGCGGTACTCGCAAATCGTCGACGAGCGTCTCAAAACCGCTCCGCCGCCCGGATTCTGTCAAAGACGTCCTGCGCCGCGTGACACCCACTTTGACGCGCGTCTCGGATCAGGCCGCCCGGCAGAATTTCTGGAAGCAGTGGCTTTCGCAACATTTACCCTCCGAGCTGGCACCCAGACTGTCCGGCGTGGTGGAGCGCGATAACACACTGGTTATATTCGCAGAGTCCGCCGCCTGGTCCGCTCGCCTGCGGTACGTTATCCAGGAGCTCGAGCCCGAGATCAAACGGGCACGGCCCACAATTCAACAGCTGAGCATCCGCGTCATGCCGAAAGCGTGACTCATCCAGCCCGCCGCGCGCTCACGTGGAACTCTACCAGCCCTTTCTTCGAATTGCGCTTGCGAATGGGCTCACACTGGATGTCACAGAGCCCAACCGCCGCCATCTGCTGTGCCAGGTAGTGCTCCGCCGGCACCATATGACCGTAAAAAATAGAGTTTCCCACGATGTAATGCACCCTCGCGCCGCTTTTCAGGAGGGGCAACACCCCGGCCAGGTGGCTCAGCATGTCCTCGAAATAGCGGTGAATGTAATTCGCCAACAGGATGCCGTTCTTCGCGTGAGCCGCCCGTATTTTTTTCAGAGTGTCCGGCATTCCCGCAGGGACGAATCCCTCCCGCGGCACCCAGTCGGCCAGCCGGCTCGTCGCCACCCCCCAGGTGCCGCCGATGGCATTCCAATCCAGCTCGCCCGCCTCGCGCCCCGTGGCCAGGAACTTCAGCCAGTACATGTACGGCCGCAGCTCGCGGATGTACGACATACGATTCGGATACGGCGGCGAGGTGATCAACAGGTCAACGCGACCGCGCCACCGCGCCAGCTCCTCGGCGCCTGCCCGCGCGTTGCAGAGCACGTACTCGGCCAGACCCGGCGGGTTATCGGCCGCGGCATCGGCGACATGGGCGACATCGGCCAGAAATTGAGCGACCATGACATGCAAATCATCCCCCGTGTCGGGCGGGGCGCGAAACGACATCGACGGATGATTGAATGCCGCGTTGGACAACTTCATCAGCGTCCGGCAGAAGGCAACTCTCAACAACGTCGCATCGCCCGCCTCATGCGCATCAATCGCCGCCTTCAGGCGCAGAAGGAATGTCAGTGCGGCAGGCCGCCACCAACGATCGATGTTGCTCAGCGACGGGCGCGCAGCCAGGGGACCCGAGTCATCCGCGGCAGCCAGGGCCGCAAGTTGGCCGGCGTGTTGGAACGACGAAATTGCGCCGGCGCCGTAGGAGCGCGCTTTGGCATTCGCCAGCCAGATGAGAAACGGATTGATGTCGCTGGCAACACCCGTCTTACCCAGATAGGCCGCACACAACGCCGTCGTTCCGCTTCCCGAGAAGGGATCGAACACAACCTGGGCCTGCTCGCCGTCAGCGACCAGAATTTGCTCGACGAGGCGCACCGAGTAGGCCGGCGTGAGGCGCAGCCAGCCGTGGCGGCCGTGTTGGCGATTTTGTTTGAACGTCAGCTCGGAATGCTGACGCAGCAGCAACTGGCCGGTCAGCCTGATGACCCGGACAGCGCGGCTGCTTCGATGTAGGAAATCGGCGCTTCCGCGTAGGTCTCGAATGACACTTCTTCGAACGTCGAGCGGTCCGCCAGCAGCGTCCGCAGCAACTTGTTGTTGAGCGCGTGACCTGACTTGTGACCGCTGAACTCGCCGATGAGGCTGTGCCCCAGCAGATACAGATCCCCGATGGCATCGAGGATCTTGTGCTTCACGAACTCGTCCTCGTAGCGCAGGCCGTCCTCGTTCAACACTCGGAAATCATCCAGCACGATGGCGTTATCGAGATTGCCGCCGAGCGCCAGGTTGTGCGAGCGCATCGTCTCCAGGTCCCGCATGAAGCCGAAGGTGCGGGCCCGGCTCACTTCCTTCAGGAAGGAGGTCGTGGAGAAATCCATCGACGCCTTCTGGGCGCGCCGCTTGAAGATGGGGTGGTTGAATTCGATCTCGAAGTTGACCTTGAAGCCGTCGAACGGGTCGAACTGGGCCCACTTGCCGCCGTCCTCCACCCGCAGGCGCTTCTTCACGCGGATGAAGCGCTTCGGGCGCCTCTGCTCCTCGATTCCCGCGGACTGCAGAAGAAATACGAAGGGCCCGGCGCTGCCGTCCATGATCGGCACCTCAGGCGCGCTCAGCTCGACAATGGCGTTGTCGATGCCGAGACCTGCGAATGCCGACAGCAGATGCTCCACTGTCGAGACCCGGGCCTCCCCCTTGCCGAGGGTGGTTCCCAACATGGTGTCACCGACATTCTCCGCGTGAGCGCGAATATCGATGGTTTCCGGCAGATCCGTGCGCCGGAACACGATTCCTGAGTCTGGGGCACCCGGTCGCAAGGTCATGAGAACCTTCTTGCCCGTGTGCAGCCCCACACCCGTGGCACGAATAGAGTTCTTCAGCGTCCGTTGTCCGACCATTAACAGTTGTTACCTAGTGTAAAGACACCGCGAATTCCCGCGGATGTTGTCTCCAAGGCACAGTGCTGCAGCCATACAGCACCGTGCCCGGCAGGACATATGAGAGAGCGCGCTACCGTATCACAGGCGAAAAAGCGACACCAATGCGTTCCCGCTCAGCTTCCACACCCCCGCCAATCACTTCGGGGGCGCGGACATCTGACGCTCGACCGAGATCGAGGTTACGAGCTAGTCGGCCTGACGGCGCAGAAAAGCCGGTATATCCAGCAAATCCTCCGCCTCGGCCTCCGGCCGCAGGCCATCGCCGACCGCCCGCTGGCGCTGAACCGTGGGCTTATCCAGGGCTGCGTAGTCGCTGCTCGACAACGGTCCCCGGCGTACCACGCTCATCGCGGGCGCAGCCCGCGAGGCCAACGGATCCCGGTGATGAGATTGCTCGCGGACAGGAGTCGCTTCCCGGAGCGGGGCGGGCATGGGTCGTGCTGCTGCGGGACGGCCCAGGCCCGTCGCGACCACGGTAACCCGGACTACGTTCGACAGCTCTGGATCGATGACAGTTCCGACCACGACCGTCGCATCCTCCGACGCGAACTGCTTGACGATCTGACCGACTTCCTGGAATTCGCCGATCGAGAGGTCCATCCCCGCCGTGACATTCACCAGAATGCCATGCGCTCCGGCCAGGTTGATATCCTCCAAAAGAGGTGACGAAACGGCCATTTCCGCGGCCTCGCGCGCCCTGCCTTCGCCGCTGGCCGTACCCGAACCCATCATGGCCATGCCGGTCTCGGCCATGACCGTGCGCACGTCCGCGAAGTCGACGTTGATCAAGCCGGGACGCGTGATCAGCTCGGCAATACCCTGCACGGCACCCTGCAACACCTGGTTGGCCGACTTGAATGCGTCCAGCAGCGTCGTCTGCGGACCGAGCACGGTCAACAGCTTCTGGTTCGGAATGGTGATGAGCGAGTCGCAGTACTTACCCAACTCCGCGATGCCGTGATCGGCCACGAAGCCGCGCTTGTTACCTTCCATTTCGAAAGGTTTGGTTACCACCGCGACCGTCAGAATGCCGAGCTCCTTGGCGACTTGCGCCACCACGGGAGCGGCGCCCGTCCCGGTGCCACCGCCCATGCCGGCGGTGATGAACAACATGTCGCAGCCCTCCACGAGCTCGACGATACGATCGCGGTCTTCCATCGCGGCCTGGCGGCCCACTTCCGGGTCGGCGCCGGCGCCGAGCCCCTTGGTGATGTTGCATCCGATCTGCAGTGCGGTCTTCACCTTCGCATGCTTGAGCGCCTGCGAGTCGGTGTTGACGCACATGAACTCCACCCCGTCGATCCCGCTGGTCACCATGTGTGCGACAGCGTTCCCGCCACCGCCGCCCACACCGATCACCTTGATGACGGCGCTTTGGCTGTATGCGTCCATCAGTTCAAACATATTGCGCGCTCCTCTCGACCTTCATTGATTGGTTGAGCCCATCCCCTTGCGGTGAGCCCCTGCTGTTTCTCGCCTCTTCGTCTGCCTGTTTCAATTCAACTATCAGCTTCAAAAGTTCCCCTGGAACCAGGAACGCATCCGGTCCAACACCGACTTGGCATTTCCGCCCAGGGATCGCCCGCGGCGCGCGGGCATGACGTTATCTCGGGCGTAGAGCAGCAGCCCCACGCCTGTTGAGAAGATGGGATTACGAACCACTTCCGACAGGCCGCGCACCGATTGCGGCAGGCCGAGCCGGACGGGAACGTGAAAAACTTCTTCGGCGAGCTCGATGGCGCCTTCCATCTTGGCGCTGCCGCCCGTCAGGACGATACCCGCGGCGATGACCTCTTCAAAGCCGCTGCGACGCAGCTCCTCGCGCACCAGGCCAAACAGTTCCTCGTAGCGGGGCTCGACGATCTCCGCCAGTGTCTGGCGTGCAAGCCGCCGCGCCGGCCGGTCACCCACGCTGGGCACTTCGATGCTTTCGTCGGGATTTGCGAGCTGGGACAAGGCGCAGGCATAGCGGATCTTAATATCCTCCGCATACTGGGTCGGAGTCCGCATCGATACCGCGATATCGTTGGTCACCTGGTCGCCGGCGATGGGAATCACCGCCGTGTGCCGGATCGCTCCGTTGGCAAACACCGCGAGGTCGGTCGTGCCGCCGCCGATGTCAACGAGGCAGACGCCGAGCTCCTTCTCATCCTCGGTCAGCACCGCGAAGCTCGATGCGAGTTGCTCGAGCACCACATCGTCCACTTCCAACCCGCAGCGCTGAATGCACTTCTCGATATTCTGCGCGGCGCTGTCGGCACCCGTCACGATGTGAACTTTCGCTTCCAGGCGTACGCCCGACATGCCGATCGGATCGCGAATGCCTTCCTGGCCATCCACGATGAACTCCTGCGGCAGCACGTGAAGGATCTTCTGGTCCGCCGGGATGGCCACCGCCTTCGCGGCGTCGATCACATGCTCGACATCGGCGTGGGTGACTTCCTTGTCGCGGATTGCAACCACGCCGTGTGAGTTGAGGCTGCGCACGTGACTGCCGGCGATTCCGGCGAACACCGAGTGGATTTCACAGCCGGCCATGAGCTCGGCTTCCTCCACGGCGCGCTGAATCGACTGCACCGTCGATTCGATGTTGACGACGACCCCTTTCTTGAGGCCGCGCGAGGGTTGCGAGCCGATGCCCAGCACTTCGATCGAGCCGTCCAGACCGATTTCGCCCACCAGGGCCACGACCTTGGAGGTCCCGATGTCGAGGCCGACTATGAGATTTCGTTCGGAGCGCTTAAGCATCCCGCCCACCGTCTTCTTTAATAGAGTTGGTCGCTCTGCCGCGCCATCCAATTGCAAACCCGTTCGTGTAGCGCATGTCGACATAGGAGATATCGCCGCCTCTTTGAGTGACGAGCTTCAGAGCTGCGTTAATAAACTTTTCAAAACGTTCATCGATCTGGCGCCGTCCGAGGCGGACGGTCACGCCATTCGACAGATCGAATTCCCACGCTCCGCGAGCGTCGAGCCGCATCGCGGTCAACCGCAATCCGGCCTGGATCAACCGGCCTTGCGCCGCGAGATAGCGTTGCGCCACCAATGCCTCCTTACCCTGCGGGCCCGAAAGCTCCGCGAGCTCCGGCGGCATGTGACGCTCATCTTTCGAGAACAACTCGCCGCGCGTGTTGAGGAGACCCGACTCGCCCCAGCGAGCCGCCGCCACCTGCTCGATCACGAGCACGTGCAGCCCCCGCGGCCACTCGCGCTGCACACTGACCGCATCGACCCAGGGCAGCGTGTGGATCGCTTTCCTGACCGAATCGAGGTTCACACTCAACAGACCGGAACCCCGAACCTGCTGCTTGACCACGCGCTCCACATCGACGGGAGCAACGCGCTGGAAACGACCAGAAACGGACACCGATTGGATCGGTTGATCCAATGTCCAGGTAACAACCGCGGCGATCGCGCATACCGCGGCGATACTGCCCACCGACATGCCCAGCGCCCGCCAGTTGATGTCAGGCAACCGCCACCGGCCCTCGGTGGTCTGCTTGCGACTGTTTTTCTTCCGTCGGCCAAACATGAGTCTGTCCTCAGGTCCTCACGCGAGTAAAGCTGGTCTCGAGCACACGCCAGACCAGCTCGTCGAAATCGATGCCGGTAGCGCGCGCCGCCATGGGAACCAGGCTGTGATCGGTCATTCCCGGAATCGTGTTGACTTCGAGCAGCAGCGGCCGGCCCGTCGTGTCCATCATGAAATCGGCCCGGCCCCAGCCGCTGGCGCCCACGGCCTCGAATGCCGCCAGGGCCAGGTTGGCCAGGTGCTGCTCGGCCGGAGCCGACAGGCCCGAGGGGCAGAAATACTTCGTGTCATCGCGGAAGTACTTCGCCTCGTAGTCATAAAATTTCTTCGGCGTCTCGATCCGGATCGAGGGCAGCGCCTGGCCCTGCAGTACGGCGACCGTGTATTCCTTGCCGGTGATCCACGGCTCGGCAAACACAGCCGTCTCGATCCTGGCCGCCGCTTCGTAGGCGGCTGGCAGGTCCTCCGCCTTCTCAACCTTGGACATGCCTACACTCGACCCCTGGGTCGCCGGCTTCACGATCATCGGTATTCCGAGGCGCTCGATTGCCAACTCGAAATCCGGCTTGCCTCGCAACACAACGTATTCCGCCGTAGCGACACCGATCGCATGGGCGAGCCGCTTCGTGCGCAGCTTGTCCATTCCAATGGCCGAGCCCATGACTCCACTTCCGGTATAGGGCACACCGAGATATTCGAGAGCGCCCTGCAGTGTCCCGTCTTCGCCGCCCGGACCGTGCAATGCGATCCATACACGATCGAATTCCGTCACCTTCGGCAGTGAGACCTCACGTGGATCAAACGCATGGGCATCTACGCCGCGACGCCGTAGGGCGGCCAACACGGCATTGCCGCTGAGCAGCGAAATCTCGCGCTCGGTCGAATCCCCCCCCAACAGCACAGCGACGCGGCCGAACTCGGTTGCATCGGTTGCTCGGTGGAGCGCCGTGGTGTCGGTCTTCAGGCGCATCAGTTCCCCAGCACCCTGAATTCCGGGATCAACCGGATGCCGTGGTCCCGCTCGACAGTCGCCTGCACATGGCTGATCAGTCGCTCCAGGTCATCGGAGGTGGCATTCCCGTGGTTGATGATGAAATTGGCATGCTTTTCGGACACCGAGGCATCTCCGACCCGGTAGCCCTTCAAGCCGGAAGCCTCCACGAGCCGTGCGGCGTGGTCGCCCGGAGGGTTGGTGAACACCGACCCGCAACTCCACTCGCCGATGGGTTGAGTTGCCTTGCGCCTCTGCAGCAGCTCGCGCACCTTGGTCTCGTTCAGGCCCGGCTTGTGCTCGAATTTCAGCCGGGCCCCGATGAACCACTCGTCCCGCATCGGTCCCTTGACCGAGCGATAGCCGATCTGATATTCGCTCGCGGTCCGGCGCTGCTCCTGGCCCTGGCGATCCATCGTCAAGACATCGATGACCTGAGCCCAGGTCTCGCCGCCGAACGCACCCGCATTCATGGCCAGCGCACCGCCCAGCGTCCCTGGAATTCCCGCGAAGAACTCGGCCGGGCCGAGCCCCCATTTCACGCATTGCTTCGACAAGCGTGCGCAGGCAACACCGGCTTCGCAATACACCGTGGTCTGGCTCAGCCGATCGAGGCGATCCAGGGTACCGATGGTGCTGATGACGACACCCGGCACGCCGCCGTCACGGACCAACAGGTTGCTGCCGAGCCCGATCCAGTGAACGGGCACCTCTTCCGGCAGCGATTTCAAGAACGCGGCCAGGTCCGACCGGTCGCGCGGATTGAAGAACACCTCGGCGGGGCCGCCCACGTGCCACGACGTATGACGGCTCATGGGCTCATTTCGTTTCACGCGCAGTGAAAATTCGGGGGCGATACTCACAGTCACGCGGCTCCCTCTCGCACGCCGAGATGCTGTGGCAACTCGTGGGACACGGCACTGATGTGGCCGGCTCCCATGGTCACGATCACATCGCCGTCCTGGATCACATCCGCGAGCGACTCGGCGAGTTGCTCGACCTTGTCCACAAAGATGGGTTCCACGTTGCCGCGACCGCGCACGGCGCGACAGATCGCGCGGCCATCCGCGCCCGGAATCGGGGCTTCACCGGCGGCATAAACCTCTGTCACCAACAGCGCATCCGCCTTGGACAGCGCTTTGCTGAAGTCATCGATGAGGTCGTGAGTTCGCGTGTAGCGGTGCGGCTGGAACGCGAGCACGAGCCGGCGCCCCGGGTATCCCTGGCGGAGCGCCTCGAGAGTGGCAGCGACCTCGGTTGGGTGATGGCCGTAGTCGTCGATGATGGTGACGCGCCCAACGGCGGTCTCCACATCACCGATGTGCTGCAGCCGGCGGTCGATGCCCTGAAAGTTGACCAGCGCCCGTTGGATCGCGGCGTCATCGATACCGAGCTCGCTCGCCACCACAATCGCGGCCAGCGAGTTCAGGACGTTGTGGGTACCAGGCAGATTGACGGTCACGTTGAGCGGCTTACCGCCTTTGCGCACCACATCGAAGCTGGTCTGCAGCCCGTTGCGGCGGATGTTCAGGGCCCGCACATCCGCATCTTCCGAGCTCAAGCCATAGGAGACGATCGGCCGGCCGACCGACTGTACGATGCTGCGCACATGCGCATCGTCCAGGCACAGCACGGCCAGGCCGTAGAAAGGTAGATTGTGTAGGAATTCAACGAAGCTCTGCTTGAGCAACTCGAAGTTACCGCCGTGCGTGACCAGGTGGTCATTGTCAATGTTGGTAACAATAGCAATAAGCGGCTGCAGATGTGTGAAAGATGCGTCGCTCTCGTCAGCTTCGGCGACGAGGTAACGGCCCGCACCCAGGCGCGCGTTGGTTCCGGCGCTCTTCAGGCGTCCACCGATGACGAAAGTTGGATCTTCGCCGCCCTCGGCGAGAATGCTCGCGACCAGGCTCGTCGTCGTTGTCTTGCCGTGAGTACCCGCGACCGCGATGGAATAGCGAAAACGCATGAGCTCGCCGAGCATTTCCGCGCGCGCCACCACCGGAATGCGCTTGTCCAGGGCGGCGTCGACCTCGGGGTTGCCCCTGGAGATTGCGCTCGAGACCACGACCACGTCGGCGCCAGCGACATTCTCCGCGATGTGACCGATCGAGATCCTGGCGCCGATCCGCCCGAGGTGTCGCGTGACCGCGTTTTCCTTGAGATCGGACCCCTGCACGGCGTAGCCCAGGTTGATGAGTACCTCGGCAATGCCGCCCATGCCGCTGCCGCCGATGCCAACGAAATGAATCGTGTTGATACGGCGCATGCGATCACGCCGATCGGGCGACGCCCGCCGTTCGACCGAAGGCCGCTCGAGGTTCACGCGCCGATCTTTTACGCGTCGATTCTCTGTCACGCCGCCTCCCTGGCTGCCATGTCGAGGCACGCCCTGGCCAATTCTTCGGCAGCCTGCGGCATCGCGAGCTCGCGCGCGCGCTCGGCCATGGCCAGCAATTTGCCGCGACCCGCGCACAAGCGTTGCAGCTCATCGCAGAGCCGCTCGGCCGTCAGGTCGCGATCGGCGATCAACACCGCGGCCCCTTCTTTGACGAGGTAATGCGCGTTATAGGTCTGGTGATCATCCACCGCGGCGGGAAACGGAACGAGCACCGCACCGACACCGGCCGCGGCCAGCTCGGACACGGTGAGTGCTCCGGACCTGCAAATGACGAGGTCCGCCCAGGAATACGCCTCGGCCATGTCTTCGATGAAGGGACGAACATCGGCGCGCACAGCGGCGCTCGCATAACTCTGGCGACCGGCTTCGATCCAGCGCTCGCCGGCCTGGTGTCGCACATCGATGGCCGGAATATCCGGCGGCGCGAGTTGTTTCAAGCGCGCCAGGGCCTGCGGCACGACCGCATTCAAACGCATGGCGCCCAGGCTGCCGCCGATCACCAGCACCCGGATCGGACCGGTGCGGTCGGCAAAGCGCTGCGCGGGCGGCGCGATTGCGCTGATGTCCTGGCGGACCGGATTGCCGATGGCCCGTGTCTTCACGCCCTGGCCGAAACTCCCCGGAAAGGCCTCGAGCACTTCACGGGCCAGATGTGAGAGGCAGCGATTCGTGAAGCCCGCGACTGCGTTCTGCTCGTGAATCAACAGGGGCCGGCGAGTCAGCCACGCGGCGACGCCGCCCGGTCCTGTCACAAACCCGCCCAGACCGACGACAACCAGCGGCCGATGACGCCACATGACACGAAGTGCCTGACTCAATGCCACCGCCAACCGAAAGGGTGCCGCCAGTAATGTGGTCAGACCCTTGCCACGCAGGCCGCCCACAGACAGGAACTCGATAGGCAGGCGGTCGGCCGGTACCACGCGAGCTTCGAGCCCGCGCTGAGTGCCCAGCCAAATCACCTCGTATGATCGGGCGCGCAGCAATCGCGCCAACGCCAATGCAGGGAAGACGTGACCGCCGGTTCCACCGGCCATGATCAGGATGGGGCGTGCGTGCACCGAGCTCACTCGCCGTCCTCCAGAGGCAGATCTGCCTGCCGCGGCTGCGTTGAGCGCCTCTTCACCGTTGCCGATCCACGCGTTTCGAGCATTGCTTCGTGATACACGCGCAACAACAGCCCTACCCATGCAAGCGAAACGATGAGGCTCGACCGTCCGTAGCTCATGAACGGCAGCGTCAGGCCCTTGGTCGGCAGCACTCCCATGTTGACGCCCATGTTGATCAGCGCCTGAATACCAACCCACAGTCCGAACGCCGCCGCGAGATAGGCCTGGAATTTGAGTCCCGCATCCGATGCCAGGCGCGCAATGTAAAAGCTGCGCCAGACCAAGGCGAGGAAAAGGGCGAGCGTCGCCACGACGCCCGCCAAACCTAGCTCCTCTGCTAAGACGGCGAACAAGAAATCGGTATGTGCTTCGGGCAGGTAGAACAGCTTCTGCACGCTTTCGCCCAGGCCGACGCCGAACCACTGACCCCGGCCAATGGCGATCAGCGACTGGGTCAACTGGAAGCCACTGTTGTAGGGATCCGCCCAGGGATTCAGGAAGGTGGTGAGCCGGCGCATGCGGTAGCTGGAAGACACCGCGACGACCGCAAAGCCGATCCCGGCAATCAGCGTCATGGTCATCACATAGCGCAAACGCGCCCCGGCCAGGAACAACATCCCGAAGCCGGTGGCGAACAATACGGTCGCTGCGCCGAAATCCGGCTCCGCGAGCAGCAACGCCCCCACAAACACCAGCAATCCCAGTGGCTTCAGGAGCCCGCCGAAGGTCATCCGCAGCTCTTCCTCGCGCCGCACCGCATAGCTGGCCAGATAGATGATGACCAGCACGCGCGCCAGCTCGGAGGCCTGAAAATTGAGCCCCAGCAACGACAGCCAGCGCCGGCTGCCATTCACCGTATGGCCGAGGCCGGGAATGAAGACGAGCGCCAGCATGGATATCGCCAGCACGAGCAGTGGAACCGACACTTTCTCCAGCAACTGGGTCGGAATGCAGAACAGCAGAACCGCGAGGGCGCCGCCGATCATCATCAGCACCAACTGACGCTCGAGGTAGAAGAACGGCTCGCCCGAGTCCTTCGCGGCTATAGAGACCGATGCCGAGGTCACCATCACGAGCCCCAGCAACGCGATCGACAACACAATGGCGATCGTCACCCCGTCGATATGCACGGCGCCGCCGTTCCTGCCGGTGCGGGCATATGACATGGCGGAGCTCGCTGTCGTACTCATGCCGCGAGCTCCTTCACGGCTTGGGTAAAGACGGCTCCGCGATGAGTGTAATCGCGGAACATGTCGAGACTGGCGCAAGCGGGCGAGAGCAACACCGTGTCCCCCGGCTTTGCAGCGCGGGCAGCCGCCTTGACTGCCTCTTCCAGGGAACCGGCACGCTCGGTTGTGCCGATCCCACTCAACGCACGACCGACGGCCTCCGCGTCACGACCGATCAGCACCGTGTGCCGCACCTTGCCGCGAAAAGCCTCCGCCAGCGGTGCGAAGTCCTGATTCTTGCCGTCGCCACCGGCGATGAGAATCAGCGGGCCGCTCATTCCGCTGACAGCCGCGATGGTGGCGCCAACGTTGGTTCCCTTGGAGTCATTTATATAGGTGACGCCGTTGACGTCGGCGACCCATTGCGAGCGGTGCGCCAGACCGGGGAACTCGGACAGCTCGCTCAGCATCACGGGCATGGGCAGACCCAACGCATCACCCAATGCCAGCGAGGCAAGCGCATTGGCCGCGTTGTGCAATCCCTTGATCTTCATTTCAGACACGGGCATGAGCGGCTCATCCCGCTTCATCAGCCACCAACCACCCTCCCTGGCAGCGACGGCGTAATCCGCTCCAATGCGGGCGCGAAGTGAAAATCCGACGGTGCGCTGGCCGGGCGAGGGCATCGCGACGACCAGGGGGTCATCAAGATTGATTACCGCTGTGTCGCAGCGAGCAAAGATCCGCGCCTTGGATGCGGCGTAGTCGGCGAGCGAGGCGTAACGATCCAGATGATCTGCAGTCACGTTCAGAACGGTGGCCGTCTTCAGGTCGAGCGAGGTGGTGGCATCGAGCTGAAAGCTCGACAATTCCAGCACATACAGCTCAGTCCGCTCGGCATCGGCACGCGCGTCCGTCAGCAGATCGAGTGCAGGCTCCCCGAGGTTGCCTCCGACTCGCACTTTGATTCCCGCACGGGCCGCCATGCGTCCAACCAGCGTAGTTACCGTGCTCTTGCCGTTGGTTCCAGTGATACCCACTACCGGCGCATCTACGGCACGTGCGAACAACTCAATGTCCCCGACGACATCCAGGCCTCGGCGTCGTGCCTCGACGAAGAAGGGGACGTTGAGGGGAACCCCGGGCGAGGCAACCACGCACAGCGCGTCGTCGAGCAACTTCATGTCGAGCCCCCCGGCACTCACCGGAATCCGGGAATCCAACCGTCGCAACGCCGCCAGCTCGGGAGGTTGGGCGCGTGTATCCGTTATGGCGATCTTCCATCCAAGCGCGTGCAGATAGCGCGCGCATGACAATCCCGTCCGGCCGAGGCCGACGATGACTGCGGAAGACGGTTTGGGTGCCAGGACGCTCATCGGATTTTCAGGGTCGCGAGTCCGAACAGAACGAGGATCAGGGAAATGATCCAGAAGCGGACGATGACCTTCGGCTCGGCCCACCCCTTCAGCTCGAAGTGATGATGGATGGGCGCCATCTTGAAAATGCGCTTGCCACGCAGCTTGAAGGAGCCCACCTGCAAAATGACGGACGCGGTTTCGAGCACGAACACGCCGCCCATGACCAGCGTCACCACTTCCTGCCGGACGATAACGGCAATCACGCCGATCGCGGCGCCGATGGCGAGTGCGCCGACATCACCCATGAACACCTGGGCGGGATACGAGTTGAACCACAGGAAGCCGAGCCCGGATCCCGCCAACGCGCCGCAAAAAATGATGAGCTCCCCGGCCCCACGCACCTCCGGGATCTGCAGGTAGTTCGCAAACACGGCGTTGCCGGTCGCGTAGGCGAAGATTCCCAACGCAGCAATCACCAGTGTGGCCGGCATGATCGCAAGGCCGTCGAGGCCGTCCGTGAGGTTAACGGCATTGCTCATGCCCACGATCATGAAGTAGGCGAGCGCGATATAACTGAATGCGGACAACGGCTCTGCGAACGTCTTGAAGAACGGCAGGAACAGAGTTGTCTCGGCACCTCCGGTCGCCGTGCAATAAAGAGTGACTGCAGTCGCGAGCCCCGCCACGGACTGCCAGAAGTACTTCCACCTGGCGACGAGCCCCTTTGGGTTGCGGACCACGAGCTTCAGGTAGTCATCGTAGAAACCGATGAGCCCGAACGCGAAGGTCACTCCCAACACGGTCCAGACGAGGCGGTTGCCGAGCTCGGCCCACAGCAGAGTACTGATCAACGTCGCCACCAGGATGAGCGTGCCGCCCATGGTGGGAGTGCCGGCCTTGATGAGATGGGTCTGTGGACCGTCATCTCTGACCACCTGCCCCACCTGATGTCGGGAGAGCCGGGCAATCAACCCGGGGCCTACGATCAGGCACAGAGCCAGCGCCGAGACAGTCGCCAGAATGGCGCGCAGCGTCAGGTACGAGAAGACATTGAATCCCGAACGCCAGGCAACCAGATGTTGTGTGACCCAATACAGCACTTATCGTTTACCTGCCTGATTCGTTGACGGGGCGGCCAGGGCATCGACCACGCGCTCCAACCGGTTGACGCGCGAGCCTTTGATCAACATCCGCACGTCCGCGGGAGCACCCTTCAACGCCTCCGCCAGGGCAGTCCCTTCCGCGAACCACTGGGCGCCCCGCCCAAAACTCTCCACGGCCAGCGCCGCGAGCTGTCCGATGGCGAACAAGCGCTCGATTCCGTGCTTGCGCGCGAACACGCCGATCTCAGCGTGTGAGCTTTCGGCAAAATCACCCAACTCAGCCATATCGCCCATGACCAGCCACTTACGGCCATCCAGGCCCGCCAGCACTTCGATGCCGGCCTTCATTGAGCTCGGATTGGCGTTGTAGGAATCGTCGATCAGCCAACTGCCGGTGGCGGTCTTTTTGAACTGCAGTCGGCCCGCGACTGCCCGTACGGCACCGAGACCCGCCGCTACGTGCTCGAGCCTCGCGCCTGCGGCAGTCGCGGCAGCGGCCGCAGCCAATGAGTTGGCCACGTTGTGCCGGCCACCCATATGCAGTTCGATTGCGATCTGCCCCAGGGGGCTGACGAGATTGAAGTGAGTCAGGAATCCTTCAGGTCCCACGCCCGTCTTGATATCCGTAGCCCTGAAATCGGCCGGCTTCTGCACGCCAAAGGTCACCACCCGCGCGGGGGTCGAGTTGCGCCACAAGTCGGCAAACTCATCATCCGCATTGATCACCGCCGTAGCGTCGGCCTTCAGTCCGGCCACCATCTCGCCTTCAGCGCGCGCCACTCCCTCGATGCTGCCGAACCCTTCGAGATGCTCCGCACCTGCGTTAGTGATGAGGCCCACGGTAGGACGTCCGATCTGAACCAGGTGTGCGACTTCGCCAGCGGCATTGGCTCCCATTTCAACCACCGCGAACCGATGCGTGGGCTCAATGCGCAACAAGGTCAGTGGCACACCGATGTGGTTATTCAGGTTACCGCGTGTCGCAAGAGTGTCGCCAGCCGCCCCGAGAATCGCCGCCGTCATCTCTTTCGCTGTCGTCTTGCCATTGCTGCCGGCAACACCGACCACTGGAATCGAAAACTGCGAACGCCACGCATGCCCAGCCTTTTCCAGGGCTGCTTGCGTGTCAGGAACCACGATCTGCGCAATCGCCACGGATTGCAGCGTGTCGACCAATGCTCCGGCGGCCCCTGCTGCGGATGCTCCGGAAACAAATTCGTTGGCGTTGTAGCGGGGACCGCGCAGTGCGATGAACAGATCGCCGCCAGCCAATGTCCGGGTATCACTCGAGACAGCGTTGTACTGCCGGTCTGTGCCGTGCAGCGTGCCGCCGACGGCGTTTGCGAAGTCAGCCAGTGTGCGCTTCATCGCGATGCCCCCTGCGAGCCAGCGTCTCGTGGTCCCGCCCCCTGCGGCTCCAACTCCTCGCTGACCACGGCTTGATCACTGAAAGGCCGTTTCACTGTTCCGTAAATCTGATAGTCCTCGTGTCCCTTACCTGCGATGACCACCACATCGCCGGGAGCAGAGCGACGCAATGCGGTTTGAATGGCGCGCTTGCGATCGTGCTCCACCATCGTGTGCCTGCCCGGCATTCCGGCCAGAATATCAGCGACGATGCGCGCCGGATCTTCCGTGCGCGGATTGTCGTCAGTAACGATGACGTCATCGGCGAGTTCCGCAGCGATCCGCCCCATCAGCGGCCGCTTTCCCGCGTCGCGATCACCGCCACAGCCGAACACAACACGAAGTTGACCACGGCAGTGGGGACGCGCGGCCTGCAGAGCTTTCGCGAGCGCATCGGGCGTGTGTGAATAGTCAACAATCGCCAGCGGCAGTGTCGCGGTGCCGCCGAACAACTCCATCCGGCCGCTGGGTGGGCGACACTTTTCAATGGCGGCGGCGGCCCGGGCGAGCGGGATGTCCCAGGACAGTAGGACTGCGAGCACGGTGATCACATTGTCGACATTGAATTTTCCGATCAGGGGCACATTGAGCTGGATGCGGCCCCAGCTCGACTCGATATCGATCGCAAGACCGGCCGGTTGTGCGGTGGCGCGGATTGCGCGCACCTGCTCGACTCCGGCCGGGACGATCGACGTGCGTGAGGTCAGCACGAGGCGCGAAGACGATGGCTGACCTGCGAGTTTGGCGCCGAACGCGTCATCGGCATTGATGACTCGATTGGCGAGAGTGGGCCACTGGAACAGACGCGCCTTGGCGTTGCCGTAGGCTTCCATCGTCCCGTGATAGTCCAGATGGTCGCGGGTGAGATTGGTAAACGCGGCCGTGTTGAAGCGGACGGCGCCCACACGGCTCTGGTCGATTGCGTGCGAGGAAACTTCCATTGCGACGCATTCGGCGCCGAGATTTCGCAGCGCCGCAAGGTGTCGGTGTACGGTGACGGCGTCCGAAGTCGTATGTTCGGTTGCTGTCACGGCGGGCGGGACACCGAAGCCGAGTGTTCCCATGTAGGCGGCCGGGCGACCGCAGTGCTGAAGGGCCTGGGCCAACAGCCAGGCGCAGGTTGTTTTGCCGTTGGTTCCCGTGATGCCCACGACGGTCACTACTGCTGAGGGCTCGCGGAAGAAACGATCCGCGATGGTGCCGACATGTTGGCTCAACTGTGGAACAGCCGCGACGAAGATGTCGGATCCGAAGTCCGGCACGGCTTGGCCGGCTGTTTCCTCGTACAGCACGGCGCTCGCACCGAGGGAGACGGCTTGTTTCGCGAACGCGAGCCCGTGGTGGGTTCGGCCGCTGCAGGCAAGGAACAGCGAGCCGGGGCTCGCAGCGCGACTGTCGAGGGTCACGTCGCGCACTACCAGCTCGTTCGGAACGCTCACGAGGCCGGCCATCAGGTCCGCGAGACGTCGCGGTTCGTTGATTTCGCGACCCCCACTAACGGCACGGCCGCCCTCGGCGGCTTGAAGTCGTTTGTGCATGTGCGGCGTCATGGCAGCGCCGCCGTACGCACGCCCGCCCTCGTCGGCGCGGGTACTATGTCGTCGGGTGCATTTATCGGCCGGTCAGGCTCGATTGCAAGCAGCCTCAAGGCACCACCCACTACGGCTGAAAAGACCGGCGCGGAAACTTCGCCGCCTTGGTGTTTGCCCGCGCTCGGCTCATCGAGAACCACAACGGCGGCGAGACGTGGATCGGTCGCTGGCGCTACGCCACCGAATACAGCCATGAATTTATCAGTGGAGTACCCACCGGCGAATGCCTTCCACGCAGTGCCCGTCTTGCCGGAAACGCGGTAACCGGGAATCGCCGCGCGTTTGCCCGTGGCGCCTTCGGCAACCACCACGGACTCGAGCATTCCGATCAGTTCCTTCGCCGCAGGCGGTGCCATCACGCGTTGTCCCGACGGCGCCGTGTCAACACGCAAGAACGAAACAGGGCGCGAAAGTCCGAACGAGCCCAGGGTCGCGTATGCATGAGCGAGTTGCAGCGCCGTCACGGAAATGCCGTAGCCGTGCGACATGGTCGAGATGCCGATTGGCCGCCACTGCGAGTAATTCGACAGCAGGCCCGCCGACTCCCCCGGATAGCCGCTCGTGGTCACCTGCCCAAAACCGAATCCCGTCAGCGTATTCCAGATCAGTTTGGGCTCGAGACTCAATGCAAGGTGGGCCATTCCCACGTTGGAGCTCTTGGCCAGCACGGTTGCAATGTTGATGGCGCCCAGGTTGTGCTCATCCTCGACCGGCCAGTTGCCGACTTTGAAGTAACCCGGGGACGTATCGATGATGCTGCGATCGTTATACTTGCCGGACACGATGCCCGCGGCGACGAAGAACGGCTTCATCGATGAGCCCGGCTCGAAGATGTCCGTGGCCGCGCGATTGCGGTAGGTTGCCGGCAACATCTGCTCGCGATCGTTCGGATTGAACGAAGGCTGATTCACCATGGCAAGCACTTCGCCCGTGGCGACGTCGATGACGATTACCGAGCCTGCGCGCGCCTGCTGCTGGCGAATGGCTGCCTTCAGCTCTCTGTAAGCCAGATACTGAATGCGCAGATCGATCGACAACACGAGATCGCGGCCGGGGCGGACAGGACGAATGCTCTCAACGTCCTGCACGATCCGCCCATACCGATCCTGAATGACGCGCTTCGCGCCATCCTCGCCGGCGAGCCAGTGATCAAACGCCAGCTCCAAGCCCTCCTGACCCTCGTCATCGACGTTTGTGAATCCCAGGATGTGACCCGCAACCTCGCCTGACGGGTAATACCGGCGATATTCACGCGACAGGTACACGCCGGGAATACCCAGCGCCTTGATCTGCTCGGCCTCGCGCGGCTGGCGACCGCGCGCGAGATATAGAAAAGACCGGTCGAGGTTGCTCGTGATCCGGCGCGCCAACTCCTGGCGATCCTGCTTCAGTGCTGCAGCGAGTCTCGGTATCTGGTCCGTAGCAAGGGCGAGCTCCTTTGGATTGACCCAGATGGAATCCACGGGTGTACTGACGGCGAGAGGTTCGCCGTATCGGTCGGTGATGGTTCCGCGATGGGCAGCGATGGTCGCGACGCGGGACACGCGGGCGTCACCCTCCTTTGCCAGGAAGGTGTGATCGACGAGCTGCAGGCTAACGGCTCGATAGATCAGTCCGCCGGCGCCGCACGCAATCACGCTCATCAGCAGATAAGCGCGCCAGCGGAAGGACGCGGGAGCCGACTTGGCGCCCGCCAACCCTTTTTTCTTGAATTGGGAGAACCGAGAGGTCACGGGGCGATGATCTCGATCTCTTTGGGTGGGGGCATGGCCATGTGGAGCTTGGCGTTGGCCACGCGTTCAACGAACGCATTGTTGGACCAGGCGCTCTGTTCGAGCTGCAACTGGCCCCACTCGATATCGAGATTGTCACGGCGAGTGTCCAGCTGTTCGAGCTGGACGAACATCTCGCGCGAGCGATGCTTCAGATAAACCGCGGCCGCGGCTGAACCAAGCGCCGCGACCCACAATACGGGCATTGCAATCCACAGCACGCGGCTCATTTGATTTTCTCGGCGACACGCAACAACGCGCTGCGAGAGCGTGGATTGCTGTCGACTTCCTGGGCCACGGCGCGGCTCTTGCGGCCAACGAGCCGCAAGCGCGGCTCCGAGCCAACAGGCAATACGGGCAGATCCGCCAGGGCGGGATCGATTTCGGTCTCCTGCTTCATGAAGCGTTTGACGACGCGGTCTTCGAGGGAATGAAAGCTAATGACGGCCAAGCGTCCGCCGGGCGCCAGAAATTCCAATGCGGCGTTCAAACCTTGCTGCAACTGTCCGAGCTCATCGTTGATGAACATGCGTAGCGCCTGAAACGTGCGGGTCGCCGGGTGTTTGCCGGGCTCACGCGTACGCACAGCCCTCGCAACGACGGCGGCCAATTGACTCGTTGTCGTGAGCGGTCTTGCTTCGACAATCGCCCGGGCAACCCGTCCGGCGAAGCGTTCCTCTCCCAGTGTTGCAATCACTTCGCGAATCTCGTCGAGGCCCGCCCTAGCGAGCCAGGCTGAGACCGGCTCGCCGCGTGTCGTGTCCATGCGCATGTCGAGCGGACCGTCGGCGCGGAAGCTGAAGCCTCGGCTCGGGTCATCGAGCTGTGGCGATGAAACACCGAGGTCGAAGAGCACGCCGCGACAAGGTTGACCGTTCGAGTGAGCCGGCACGAGCGCGGCGAGATCGGCAAACGACGCATGGACGAGCGTAAGCCGCACTTCGTCGGCAAAACGCTGGCGGCCGGACGCGATGGCTTGTGGATCCCGGTCGATCGCGAGCACGCGACCTTCCCCACCCAAGGCCTGGAGGATTTGTGCCGTATGACCGCCGCGCCCAAACGTCGCATCGACATAGTAACCGCCCGCATCGAGGGCTAAACCCGCGAGCGCCTCGGCAACGAGCACGGGTATGTGCTCGTTCACTTCGCTTTGGTCCCGCGTTTCTGACCCAACGCCCGCCCGCCCGGGCGAACAACCCCTGAAATCGTCAACTCACTGCCCATCGCCGCGCCTTACAGCTTCAGCGCAACGAGCTCGGGGGACCTTTCGCCCGCCGACGGCTCCTTCATCAAAAACTGATCGCGCCAGCGGCCCTCATCCCATAACTCGAGCCGATTCCCCTGACCCACCAACATGCCGAGCCGCTCGAGCTTCGCGTATTCACGCAACTCCGGCGGCAGCGAGATCCGGTGGTGGCTGTCCATTTCCAGCTCCGTCGCATACCCCACCATCAGGCGTTGCAGCCGTCGCGCCTCCGGGTCCATGCTCGGCAGGTTCATCAACCTGCTTTCGGTCTGTTCCCATTCCGGCTGGGGGTATACGAGAAGACACTGATCAGGATCCGCGGTGATCACCAAACGGCCTTGGCAGAGCTCGGCGATCTCCTCCCGAAAGCGGGTAGGCATGACCATCCGGCCCTTGTCGTCCAAGGTGACCTTGTTTGCACTGCGGAACATAATCCAAGAAGAGGGACTCGCCCATTTCCCCCCACACTCACCCACCGGCCCCCACTATGAAATCGAGTGGCGCCCATGTCAATGGAAATAGTGAGAAATCCGTCGCAGTCACAAGGACTTATAGGTGCATGGCAGAGGCTTGCACACAGTGACCGAGGGGCATTCTGCTTTGTGATCAGGAGCTTGAAGCCCACTGCTTATACAGTGGTTGACCAATATCATCGCTGTTCAGCCGCCACTGCCCCGCTTATGTAAAACCGTAGTGGGCAGAAGTGGGGGCTTCCCGGGCGCGCAGCACCGGCTACGCCTTCGGGATCGTTTTGGACCCCGTTGAACCCGGTGCACAGCACCTGAAATAGCCGGCAGCATCAAAAGCTCGTATCGCCTGGCTTTCACGGAGGGGGGAGCCAACCATAAGCCGGGTTCTGTCGTGGGCAATCATTCCTCTGGGACTCACGTCACCGTGAGCCTCGAGCGACCTACCCGGAAGCGCGCGCGGATCAGCGCTGCACTCTCACGCCGGCTTGGGGGCCTGCGCTGAGCGCTACTTCCCTATTTGGTCTTGCTCCAGGTGGGGTTTACCATGCCGTCCTCGTTACCGAGTCCGCGGTGCGCTCTTACCGCACCGTTTCACCCTTACCGGACCTCGTTCGAGGCCTTAGGCGGTCTGCTCTCTGTTGCACTTTCCGTGGGCTCACGCCCCCCAGGCGTTACCTGGCACCCGATCCGCCGGAGCCCGGACTTTCCTCCATCCTCTTGCGAGAACAGCGATTGCCTGGCCGGCTCCCCGTGCGGATTCTATCATGCGCCCGACTTCGGAATCAGGGCGTATGCCTCGCCTCGGGAGGCACCCGTCAATTGCGCCGCAATCGCGGCCGCCCTTCCCGGGGGCAATTCCTTCGCCAACAACTCAACAGTACGTTTCAACATCTGAAAATCAACAGTGCTGGCGACTTCGTCAGCTCCGCTGACAACCAACGTTATCTCACCTCGCTGGAAATTTGGGTCGCTTTCCGACAACAAAACCAACTCACTCAAGGTCCCGCGATAAATCGTCTCGTGCGTCTTTGTCAGCTCACGTGCCACCACAGCACGGCGCTCGCCCCCAAATTCAGCTGCCAGATCAACCAGCGTCTGCGCAATCCGATGCGGCGCCTCGAAGAAAACCAACGTCCTGGTTTCACCTGCCAGCCGGGCCAACTGAGTGCGACGCTCGCGCGAGCGGCTCGCCAGAAACCCCTCAAAACAAAACCGCGTCGTCGGCAGTCCCGCGACCGCAAGCGCGGCAGTAATCGCCGAAGGTCCCGGAATCACACGCACTTCGAAGCCGGCTTGGGCCGCCGCGCTCACCAGTTCGTATCCGGGATCGGACAGTAATGGCGTACCCGCATCGCTCACGAGAGCAATCACATCGCCGGCGCCGAGCCGCGCCAGAAGCTCAGGTACGCGCTGTCCTTCGTTATAGGCATGCAGCGACACCATTGGCTTCGAAACGCCGATGGACTGCAGTAAACCCAGCGTGTGCCGAGTGTCTTCGGCGGCCACCAGATCGGCAGCCGAGAACGCCTGAAGTGCTCGTGTGCTCAAATCATTCAGGTTGCCGATCGGTGTCGCAATGACCTGTAAATAGCCCGGAGCTTTGACCAACCTTTTCTCCTGTGATGGCTGCTCGCCCGCCACTATAATCCTAGGTCCTGCCCGCCCGACGAAAGGCCTTTTGACAAATGCACTCAGCGCGCTGGATTTCTCGCCTCCTGGCAGTTGCCGTGGCCGGTTGGGCCCTGACGGGCTGCCCGAGCCTCAGCCCCCGTGCTGAATCGCCGCCGTCACTGGATAACGCCGATGCGCTCGCGCGGTCGGGCGATCTGCTGGGCGCGGGACATATGTATGAGACCTTGGCCAGCCAGAACAGCGGTTCAGATCGCAATGAATATCTGTTCCGCGCCGCGCGTGCCTACCTCAACGGCCGCCGCCCGGAAGAAGCAGCGCGGGTACTGGCCGAAATCGAACAACCGTCGCTCACGGCGCAGCAGTCTGTCGAAAAGCCCTTGTTGGATGTCGACCTCGCGCTGGCGCGGGGCCAGGGCCAACAGGCCTGGCAACGGGTCAGCTCACTTGCGGAACCCCAAACCGCGCCTGAAGCGCTGCACTACTGGCACGTGCGGCAACAGGCTGCGTTTGCGAGCGCCAGGGTCAAAGATGGCGTGATCGCGCAGTTGTCATTGGAGCGCTGGCTGCCGACGACGCAGGAATTGCGCCAAAGTCGCGTCAACCTGCTCAACACGCTGCGTGACGCAAGTGAACGCAACGTAAGAATCGACCCGCGCTCCGCCACGGACCCGACGATCCGTGGTTGGTTGGAGCTCGGCCCCATAGCCGCGGCGGCTGCACGCAGCCCCAATGCATCGATAGCCGATGTGGACGCATGGCGCTCACGCTATCCGAATCATCCTGCAAGCGACATCGTGCGCAGCGAGCTATTGAGTCAACAGTACTCACAACAAAAGCAGCAGCCAACCATCGTCAGCGGCGGCGGAGCCCACATCGCGCTCCTGCTGCCGATCTCCGGACGTAACGGCGCCATCGCGACCACGATCCGCGATGGCTTCATGACCGCGTACTACCAGACGCCCGAAGCCCAGCGGACTCCGATAAACATCTATGACACGGGCGAGACTGGGATTGCCGAAAACATCGCCCGCGCTACCCAGGAGGGCGCGGATATCATCGTCGGCCCACTGACTCGCGACGAGGTCGTGGCAGCTGCGGGCATCGTCACACGCCGACCGCCCATACTCGCTCTCAACTTCCTGCCGGCCGGCCAACCTGCGCCGACGGGCTTTTTTCAGTATGCGCTCTCACCCGAAGATGAAGCGCGGCTGGTCGCGCACCGCATTCTCGCGGATGGTCACAAGAACGGCCTGGCGATCGTTCCGTCCGGTGACTGGGGCACCCGTGTACTCGCAGCCTTCAAACAGGAGCTCGAGGCCGGCGGCGGCGGTTTGTATGCTGCGACCGCGCTCGATACCGGGATGACCGACTATTCGGATTCCCTCACCACCGTGCTGCGCATCAGCGACAGCAGCGCCCGCCATCGGCGGTTGGAGTCCATACTCGGCACCAAGCTGCAATTCGAGCCGCGGCGGCGCGGCGATATCGAGTTCATTTTCGCCCCGGCGCAGGCCAATATCGAGCGCCTGTTGCGGCCGCAGCTGCGGTTTCACTTTGCCGGCAGCATCCCGACCTACGCGACCTCCGATGCCTTCGAGCCGGATCCGCATAACAACCAGGACCTCGAAGGCCTGATGTTTCCGGACATGCCATGGATGTTGGGAAGCGACCTGGCCGATGCGGTGCGCAACGCCCTGCAGACCGCCTACCCGAACGGCGGGGGCCCGCGCCGAAATCGCTACTTCGCGTTCGGATTCGACGCCTACAGACTCGCGACCGGCCTGCACGGCGGCGCCACCAACATTCAGGTGGACGGCCTGACTGGCCGCCTGACACTCGATCCCGACCGCCGGATCCACCGCGAGCTGGGGTTCGCTCAGATCCACAACGGCGAGATCAAAATACTACCCGCTCCGGGAGCGGTGTCGTGGAACGCCATCGGATCGGCGCAGCAGCAAAGCTTGCAGCGGTAGGTCCCTAACCGAGTGGAGGCTGACATGGATCGTCAGCAGATCGGCCGAACGGCAGAAGACAACGCCGTAGCCTTCCTGGCGGCACGCGGCGTTCAGATAATCGCCCGGAACTTCAGACGCCGCCTGGGCGAGCTCGACGTTGTCGCGCGCGAACAGCAGACGCTCCTCATCATCGAGGTCCGCAAGCGCTCCAGCAACAGATTCGGCGGCGCGGCCGCCAGCGTGGACTTCCGGAAGCAGGCGAAACTTCAGCGAGCTACATCGCTATTTCTGCAACATCGACCTGATTTGGCGAAGCTGCGGGTTCGCTTCGATGTCATCGCGGTCACGCCGACGGGCATCGAATGGATCAAGAACGCCTTTACTTGACGACCTTCAACTGGGGCCGCGGTTTGCTGCTGCCGGTTCCCGTACTGCTGCCGCCACCATCCTCATTGGAAGTAGTCGGCCCCTTCGGTGGCTCGGGCCCGAGGTCAGACTCGGAGAACACCATCCCCTCGCCTGTCTCCCTCGCGTAAATCCCCATCACCGCGGCGACAGGAAACCGCACGTGATGCACGACGCCAGCAAACCGCGCATCAAACTCAATCTCATCATTCCCCAACTTCAGGCGCTGCGTAGCGCTCGGGCTCAGGTTCAGAACGATCTTGCCTTCCTTGACATACGCCTTCGGCACTTCGGTGCCGGCGCGTTCAGCGTCAACGATGACATGCGGGGTATGTCCACTGTCAGACATCCACTGATGCATTGCTCGCAACAGATAGGGACGTTTCGGGGGAGGTGGCGGAGGTGTCGAGGGAGCCATACGCTTTGAGTCAGATGAGTCGCATTTCCTGTTCCTGATCGGACAGGCTCTCGCGAAAGGCCGGTCGCGAAAAAATCAGGCTGGCGTACTTGATGATGGGTTGCGCCTGCGGCGGCAGGTCGATTTCGTAATACGGCAGACGCCACAACACCGGCGCGATCGTCGCATCCACCAGCGAGAACTCATCCGCCAGGAAATACGGCTTTACCTTGAACAATTCGGTGCTCTGCAACACGGTGTCGCGCAGGATCTTCTTCAGTCTCACCGTATTCTTCTTGTCCGGATCCTGCTCGATCTGCTGCACCAGCGCGTACCAGTCACGCTCGATGCGATACAGGGCCAGTCGGAATTGCGCGCGGGTCACCGGGTCCACGGGCATCAGTGGAGGATGGGGAAATCGCTCGTCCAGGTACTCAATGATTACGCGGGAGTCATAAAGCACGAGATCCCGATCCACCAGCGTGGGGACGCTGTGGTACGGATTGAGGTCGAGCAAGTCCTCCGGCAGCTTGCCCGGCTCAACGCTCACGATATCGATGCTGATGCCCTTCTCGGCCAGCACGATCCGCGTCCTATGACTCCAAGGGTCATTCGGAGCGGAAAAGAGCGTCATGATGGATCGTCTGCTCGACAAATTTCCGCTCCGTATCCAGGCGAACCACACCCTAGCCTAAGAACCGCCCCGCGCGCCCAACGCGCCGCAGGCGCCCTGCCACCTACGCAGCCGGCAAAAACCACGCTTTTTGCCGGCGGTCTACGGAGCCGGGCTCCGCGCGGCCAGTGCCGCGCCAATAAATCAGTGAACTTCCTTCCAGTATTCTTTCTTCAACAAGTAGGCCAGCCACGTGAACACCAGCAGGAACAGCACCACCCAGATTCCCAGGCTGTGACGCTGAATCTGCGCCGGCTCACCTACGTAGCTCAGGAAGGCGACGGTATCACGCACGAACGCATCGTACTCTTCGGCATTCATCCGACCTGGGGCAACTTGTTCAAAATGATCGAAAACCTGCTCGGTCGTGGTCTTGCCGTCCTCGCCCAGGTGCTCCTCGGACTTGTAGACCGGCTTTTTCAGTCCTTCAAGCTCAGACAGTACATGCGGCATCGCCGTTGCGGGCAGCTGCAAATTGTTCGCGCCGGTCTGCCGGGCCGGATCGACGTAGAAGGTCTTCAGGAACCGATAGAGGTAGTCCGGCCCCCGCGCCCGCGCCATCAGGGACAGATCCGGCGGGGTCTTGCCGAACCAGGTCTCCGCATCTGCAGCCGGCAGGGTCGTCAGAATGTAGCTCGTGTCCTTTTCGCCGGGGGGCACCAGGTACTTGTCGAGAAGGTCCCTCGGGATACCCAGATCCTCGCCCATACGGGAGTACCGCATGTACTTGAGGGAATGGCATCCCAGGCAGTAGTTGGAGAAGTTGCGGGCCCCCCGCTGCAGCGCGTCCCGATTCGCGATATCGAAATCCGCGTGCCACATCTTCCAGTTTGTCTGCGTGGCCCCTTCCGCCCCTTTGTCCGCCTCGCCGGCGAATAGGGTCCCGGACGTCAACAGTAACGTCCCGCAAATCAACGCTTTCAGCGCGCGCATCGAATTAATGCGCATGGTAGGTCACCCTCGTTGGCTCAGGCTTCGGCGTGCCCATGCGCGAGTAGACGGGCATCAGGATGAAGAATCCGAAGTACAGGACCGTGAAAATCCTGGCAAGCGCCACGTACGAACCCTCGGCCGGTTGCAGACCGAGGTACCCGAGGGCAATAAATGACACTGCGAAGATCGCCAGGGCCAGCTTCGAGATAAACGGCTTGTAGCGGATCGACTTCACTCTGCACCTATCCAGCCAAGGCACGAGGAAGAACGCGAATACCGCGAGCCCCATCAGCAACGCGCCCATGCGCTGGTTCGGAACGGCGCGCAGGATTGCGTAGTACGGCGTGAAGTACCAGACCGGAGCAATGTGCTCCGGCGTGGACATCGGGTTCGCCGGCTCGAAATTCGGGCCCTCGAGGAACAGCCCACCGAAGGTCGGTACAAAGAACACGACGATGGTGAACAGGATGAAGAACACACCCACACCGAAGATGTCCTTGACCGTGTAGTACGGGTGGAACGGAATGCCATCGACCGGATGGCCATCCGCTCCCAGGTTCTTCTTGATCTCGATCCCGTCCGGATTGTTGGAGCCGGTCTGTCGCAGCGCGACCAGATGCAGCATGACGAGCAGCAGGAGTGCCAGCGGAACGGCCACCACGTGGAGAGAGAAAAAGCGGTTCAGTGTGGAATCGGCGATGCCGTAGTCGCCCCGGATCCACTCGACGAGCGGCGGTCCGACAGCCGGAATCGTGCTGAACAGGTTTACGATCACCTGTGCACCCCAGAACGACATGTTGCCCCATGGCAATACGTAGCCCATGAAGGCCTCCGCCATCAGCGCGAGGTACACGAGCATGCCGAGGATCCACAGCAGCTCGCGGGGCGCCCGGTACGAGCCGTACAGAAAGGCCCGGAACATGTGGAGGTAGACGACGATGAAGAATGCCGAGGCGCCCGTCGAATGCAGGTAACGGATCAGCCAACCGTAGTTGACCTCTCGCATGATGTATTCGACCGAGTCGAACGAGGTCAGCTCGCCCGGTTTGTAGAACATCGTGAGGAAGATTCCCGTGGCGAGCTGCAGCACGAGGACCAGCAGCGCCAGGGAACCGAAGAAATACCAGATATTGAAGTTCTTCGGCGCGTAGTAGCCGGTGAGCTGGCTGGAGATGAACTCATCCACCGGCATCCGCTTGTTGAGCCAGCCCAGGAAGCCTTTTCTGACGGGCGTAGTTGGTTGGGGCGCTGCGGCCATTACGCGGCTCCTTGGTGGGTTTCATCCACACCCACGACGAGCTTGAGCGCCGACGGGAATGAATAAGGCGGAATGCGCAGATTCAGGGACGCCGGCGAGCCATTGAAAACGCGCCCGGCGAGATCGAAACGCGAACCGTGGCAGGGGCAGAAGAAGCCGCCCGGCCAGTAGGCGCCCATCTCGGCCGAATGCGCCTCGAAACGCTGTTTCGGCAGGCAACCGAGGTGGGTGCAGGTGCCGATGAGGACGAGGACCTCCGGCAGGCGGGCTCGATATTCGTTCTTGGCGTAATCCGGCTGATCGGAGTCCGCGGAGTCCTTGTCCTTCAGCAGGTCGTCGTGACCTTTCAGCTGTCCGACCATCTCCGGGGTACGCCGGACCACGTAGATCGGCTGCCGCCGCCAGGTGACAATCGCCATCTGCCCCGGATCGACTTTCGAGACATCCAGCTCGACCGGAGCACCGGCCGCCTTGGCGCGTTCCGACGGCGCCCAGGATGAAATGAAGGGTACCGCCGCGAAGGCTGCTCCCACCGCGCCGGTGGCAACCGTAGCCGTGGTCAGAAACTTACGACGACTCTGATCGACCTCGTCATCACCGACGACAACGTTTTCCGCCATCAACCGTTCTCCCACTTGCAGCCCAACCATCCGCGCGTCGTCCGGCGCGCATACTGGGGAAAGCACGCGTGCAGTTTCCGGCTTGCGGGGGGCGGCGCATTATACACAAACGAAACAGGCCATTTGCGCAGGCGGCGCGTCCGCCGTATTAAAGGATGATTGGATGCGGGGACTCATTTTCCTGGCGGGATCGGTAGTCGGCGGCCTCGCCCTTGCCTTTCTGATTGTGATGGCACGGCCGGACCTCATCCGCCGCGATGCGCCGGCCATGCCGACCCCGACGCTATCGGCCGGCCCCCGCACCGCCGTACCCGCACCGTCCCGCGTCACCTATTCAGCGGCAGTGGAGCGGGCCGCTCCGTCGGTGGTGAACGTCTACACAGCGCGCCTGGTAACCGAACGCGTAGCCCCGTCTTCTCTGGGCGAACTGTTTGGGGGCTTTCTACCGCGATATCGGCAAAGGATCGAACGCAGCCTCGGCTCGGGCGTCATTGTCGACGACGCGGGGCACATAGTGACCAACCATCACGTGATCGCGAACGCGGACTCCGTGCGGGTACAACTGGCTGACGGCCGGATCGCCGACGCGAAAATCGTGGGGCGCGATCCCGATACCGACCTGGCGGTGCTCGAGACCGACCTGACACCGATTCCCATCGCGGTGTTGGGCCGCTCGGACCAACTGAAGGTCGGCGACGTGGTGCTCGCTATCGGCAATCCCTTCGGGCTGTCGCAGACCGTCACCCATGGAATCGTCAGCGCCACCAGCCGCCAGCAGTTGGGTATTGCCGCCCTGGAGGACTTCATTCAGACGGACGCACCCATCAACGCCGGCAACTCCGGCGGTGCACTCATCGATTCGAGCGGCGCGCTCGTCGGCATCAACACCGCCATCCTGGCCAAGAATCTGGGCGTGGAGGGAATCGGATTCGCCATTCCCGTCAACATGGTGCGCGGCGTGTTGAGTGACATCATTGCCAATGGTCGCGTGATTCGCGGGTGGATCGGTATCGTGCCGGAAGACGTCTCCAACGAGCAGGCTGCGCAGTATGGCCTCGCTCGGGGCGGCGTCCTCATCGCCAATTTGTACGTAGGCAGTCCGGCGCAGCAGGCAGGATTGCAACCCGGCGATCTCATCCTGGCGATTGACTCGGTCGCGGTGCGCGGCGCACAGGACACGCTTGGGCAGATCGCCACGCACAAGCCGGGCTCGAGAATTGCAATCCACGGAATCCGCGCTGGCAAGGAATTCGACGTCCATGCCCAGGTCAGCGAGCGCCCCCGGGCCAACAATTAGCCGCCAAGGCGGCGCGGTCGCCCACGCACCAGAACCCTGGCTCCGCGCGGCCCCAACAGTGGCACCCACCTAGCCGGCAAAAGTCACGCCTTTTGCCGGCGTCCAGCGGACCCTGGCTCCGCGCGGCCCCAACAGCGGCACCCACTCAGCCGGCAAAAGTCACGCCTTTTGCCGGCGTCCAGCGGACCCTGGCTCCGCGCGGCCAGTGCCGCGCCAATAGACTATGGCGCGAATCTGCTCAGGTTGACCGGTCCGCAGGACCGCGTCCAACTGTGTGCATCCGCTCCGGGATTGTGCCAACTGCAGTCCCCCCTGACCACGTCGTCCGACTCCTGGGGACCCCACGTTCCCTGCGTGTATTCAAAGGGCACCGAATCAACACTCAATACCGGATCGACCACCGCCCAGGCGGCCTCCACTTCATCCTGCCGAGCGAACAGCGTCGTATCACCGATGAGCGCCGCTCCGATGAGACGCTCGTAAGCCTCCGCCTCATCCGGGTCCCGCTGGTCGACAAACAGCTCGACGTCCCGCCCCTGCATGGCAGGTCCCGGCTTCTTCGCATGGGCACCCAACGCGATCGCCGTGTCGGGACTCAGGCGGAACCGCAGGTAATTGGGTTGTTCAGGGCTCGCATCACCAAACACCCGCGCGGGCGGGCGCCGCATCTCAACCACAACCTCGGTCGCGGTCACGGGCAGCGACTTGCCCGCACGGACGTAAAACGGCACGCCGCTCCAGCGCCAGGAATCAATCTCGAGACGCAACGCTGCGAATGTCTCGACGTGAGAGCTCTTCGCGACGCCCTCCTCGTCCCGATAACCGACAAATTGACCGCGCACCACATCCGTCGGCGCCAGCGGCTTGATCGCCTTGAGGACCTTGACCTTCTCATCGCGCAGCGACTCGCCACTGGCGCTCAACGGCGGCTCCATCGCTAGCAGCGAAACAACTTCCAGCAAATGGTTCTGTACGACATCGCGAATCGCGCCGACTTCCTCGTAGAACTTGCCGCGACCCGCAACACCGAACTTCTCTGCCATCGTGATCTGCACGCTGTTGACGAAGTTGCGGTTCCAGACGGGCTCCAGGAAGGAGTTGGCGAAGCGGAAGTACAGAAGATTCTGCACCGGCTCCTTGCCCAGGTAGTGGTCGATCCGAAAGATATTGGACTCCGGGAATGACGCGAGCAGCGTAGCGTTTAACTTCCGCGCCGAAGGCAGATCGCGTCCGAACGGCTTCTCGACCACCACCCGCGTGTCCTGGATCGGCATCGATCTCTCCAGACAACCGATCACCGGCGGAAATACGCTCGGCGGAATCGCCAGGTAGCACAGAGGACGCTTGGCCCCGCCCAGCGCTTTCTTCAGCGAGTCGTACGTCGACGGCTTTGTATAGTCGCCATCAACATACTTCAACAGGGAGGTCAGCTTCGATAAGACCGACTCATCCGTCTTCTTCACTGCCGTACGCACGCTGTCGCGCACGTGGTCGGCCAACTTGTCCGCGTTCCAGCCGGCGCGCGCGACACCGATCACCGGGATCGACAGCTGCCCGCGCCGCACCAGGTTGTACAGCGCGGGGAAAATCTTCTTGAAACACAAATCTCCGGTGGCACCGAAGATCACCAGGGCGTCGGAATCGCTGCGCTCCATATCACTCCTTCTTTTCTTGGTGACCGCCGAAGCCGAGCCGCATGGCCGACAACCTGTCTCTTATACACATCTAGATGTGTATAAGAGACAGGGTCAGCACCTCGGCCGGCGTCGCGGTCTCGATCGCCGCCTGCACCGTCCAGCGCCCCTCGCCGGAATCCGATACACGCCCGCCGAACTCCTCCAACTTCGGGCTCTTCGCCAGCGCATCGGCGGTCAGGTCCAACAGCCGCGAGGAAATGATGCTGCCGTGGCGCCAGACTTCGGAAATCGCGGGCAGATCCAGGTTGTATTGGAAATACTTCGGGTTGCTGAGTGGCGCGGTCTCCGCATCCGACTCGCGAGTCTGCATACCGGCATCGGCATGTTTGAGTATGTTCAGACCCTCCGCGTAGGCGGCCATGATTCCGTACTCGATGCCGTTGTGGACCATTTTCACGAAATGACCGGAGCCGACCGGCCCGCAATGCAGATAGCCCATCCCCGCCTGCCCGTCGGCAGGTGCGGTCGCGCCCGTCTTCTGCGGCATCTTGCCGCCCGGCGAGAGGGTCGCGAATATCGGCTCAATGGCGGACACAACGTCCTTTTCCCCACCGATCATCAAGCTGAAGCCGTGCTCAAATCCCAGCACACCGCCGCTCGTTCCGACATCGACATAGTGGATGCCGGAGGATCGCAACTCCTCGGCGCGCCGAATGTCATCGTGATAGTTGGAATTGCCGCCATCGATGATCACATCGCCCTGCTTCAACAGCGGGCGCAGTTGCCCGATTACGGTATCGACGACGCTCGCCGGCACCATGACCCAGACAACGCGCGGTGCCGCGAGTCCGGCAACGAGCTCAGCGAGAGTATTGGCGCCCGTGGCGCCTTGAGCAGCAATCGCCTTTACGGCGTCCGCGGAGTTGTCGTAGGCGACACACTCGTGGCCACCCTTGATCAGGCGGCGCACCATGTTTGCGCCCATCCGCCCCAGTCCGACCATACCGATGCGCATAAGTACTCCAGCAGTTGGGCTGGCAATACTACTATCTTTTATTGGCGCGGCACTGGCCGCGCGGAGCCCGACTTCGTTGGACGCCGGCAAAAGGCGTGACTTTTGCCGGCTGCGTAGTGCCGGTGTCAGGCCCGCGCGGAGCCCGACTTCGTTGGACGCCGGCAAAAGGCGTGACTTTTGCCGGCTGCGTAGGTGCCAGTGTCAGGCCCGCGCTGAGCCCGACTTCGTTGGACGCCGGCAAAAGGCGTGACTTTTGCCGGCTGCGTAAGTGCCGGTGTCAGGCCCGCGCGGAGCCCGACTTCGTTGGGCGCCGGCAAAAGGCGTGACTTTTGCCGGCTGCGTAGGTGCCAGTGTCAGGCCCGCGCGGAGCCCGACTCCGTTGGACGCCGGCAAAAGGCGTGACTTTTGCCGGCTGCGTAGGTGCCAGTGTCAGGCCCGCGCGGAGCCCGGCTCCTAACACGTCAATGATTAAGCTTGGTTTTCAGTGGCTGCGCTCGAGGTACCTAGCTCTTAAGAGCTAGGGGATCAGTTGGGAACGCGCTTGATCTGCGCACCGAGCTGCGCCAGCTTTTCCTCGATTGCCTCGTAGCCGCGATCGATGTGGTAGATGCGCTCGATGTCCGTGCGTCCCTCGGCGATCAGTCCCGCCAGGACGAGGCTCGCCGATGCGCGCAGGTCGGTCGCCATGACGGGCGCACCGGTGAGACGCTGAACACCGCGGATGATCGCAGTATTGCCCTCCAGTCGGATTTCGGCCCCGAGGCGCCGCATCTCCAGCATGTGCATGAACCGGTTTTCGAAGATGGTCTCGATGATCGTTCCGACACCGTCGGCGACGGTATTCAAAGCGGCAAACTGTGCCTGCATGTCCGTCGGAAATGCCGGATAAGGGGCGGTCCGCACGTCCACCGCCTTCGGCCGGCGGCCCCGCATATCAACCTCGATCCAGTTGTCACCGACACCCACTGTCGCACCGGCTTCCTCGAGCTTGGCAAGCACTGCATCGAGGTGATCGGGACGAACGCTCTTGATGCGCACGTGCCCATGTGTGATCGCGCCGGCGACCAGGTATGTACCGGCTTCAATCCGATCCGGCAGGACGTCATAAGTCGTACCGCGCAGTCGCTTCACTCCCTGGATGACGATCTTGTCCGTGCCTGCGCCTTGAATCCGGGCGCCCATGGCAATCAGGAAATTCGCCAGGTCGATGACTTCGGGCTCCCGCGCGGCGTTCTCGATGATCGTCTCACCATCCGCCAGCGTGGCGGCCATCATCAGATTTTCGGTGCCTGTCACGGTAACCGTGTCCAGCACGAGCCGAGCGCCGTGGAGTCGGTCTGCTCGGGCGCGGATGTAGCCGCCCTCGATGGTGATATCCGCACCCATCGCCTGCAGTCCGGCGATATGAATATTGACCGGTCGCGCACCGATCGCGCAGCCACCTGGAAGCGAAATGTCAGCCTTGCCGAAGCGCGCCACCAGCGGGCCCAACACGAGGATGGAAGCGCGCATGGTCTTAACTAGCTCATACGGAGCGAAGCACTCCTTCAGCGTAGAGCCTTCAACTTCGATGCGCATGCGTTCGTCGATTGTCACCGTCGCGCCCATGCGTCCCAGCAACTCGACTGTGGTCGTAACGTCTTTCAGGTGCGGAACGTTCGCGACGACAACCGGATCTTCAGCCAGGAGCGCGCCGGCGAGGATGGGCAGGGTGGCATTTTTCGCACCCGATATGCGTACCTCGCCCTCGAGGGGCACGCCCCCCGTGATCTGAAGCTTGTCCATGTCATTTCACCTCTTCGGGTGTCAACGCTTCGATGGATAACGCGTGTATCTCGTTTCCCATGCGCGACCCGAGCGCTTTGTATACGAGCTGATGGCGCGCGAGGCTGCGCTTGCCCGCAAATTCAGGAGAAATGACGCGTGCGGCGAAGTGCGTGTTGTCATCCGACTCGACTCGGACATCGGCTCCGGGCAGGCCCGCCCGGATGAGCTGTGCGACTTGTTCAGGGTTCATGTCTTCTCTTACCGGCGCGTCTGCGCGCCGCCATATGCCCGGGGTCCCTTCGACCCCGTTGAAAGTTCAGCCGTCAGGCCATGAGCCAGTGTACAGCTTGGAGGCTATAATCCGCAGGCTATGCAGTCCCCCGTCGCCATTTCGACACTCGCTCCAGATGATTCACGATTGCTGGCCTTCGGGCGCCGGGCACTCGAAATCGAAGCACGGGCCGTCGCGGCGCTGGCGCCCCGCCTCGATGCCGGATTTGCCGCTGCCTGTCGCATTTGCCTCGGGTGCGAGGGACGCGTAGTGGTCACTGGCATGGGCAAATCAGGGCACATTGCTCGGAAGATCGCTGCGACTTTTGCCAGCACGGGGACCCCGGCGTTTTTTCTCCATCCGGCCGAAGCGGGTCACGGCGACCTCGGGATGATCACGCGCACGGACATCGTGGTTGCGATCTCGAACTCGGGAGAAACCCCCGAGCTCGTGCTCCTGCTTCCACACCTGAAGCGGCTGGCAGTGGCGCTGATTGTGCTCGTCGGCAACGTCGATTCGACACTCGGCCGCGCCTCGTCAGTCGCCATTGACGTCAGTGTTCCTGAAGAAGCGTGCCCGCTCAATCTGGCTCCAACAGCCAGTACCACCGCCACTCTTGCGATGGGCGATGCTCTCGCGGTCTCGGTACTGGAAGCCCGCGGGTTTACCGAGCAGGATTTCGCGATGTCGCATCCGAGCGGCTCGCTCGGTCGGCAGCTGCTGCTTCACGTGGAAGACGTCATGCGAACCGGCACGGCGCTGCCCCGGGTCACGGCGGATGAGCTGCTGGGAGCGGGGTTGATCGAGATGTCGAAGAAAGGCCTGGGAATGACGGTTGTCGTGGATTCGGACGACCGCATCCTGGGTGTCTTTACCGACGGCGACCTGAGGCGAACACTGGACAAACGCATCGACGTGCACAGCACTCCTATGCGCGCTGTAATGACTTCGAGCCCCAAGACCATTGGAGCACGCGCTCTAGCGGCGGAGGCTGTACATCTCATGGAGACGCACCGCATCACGGCGCTGCCGGTTGCGGATGCGCAGGGTCGGCTGATAGGCGCGCTCAACGTGCACGACCTCTTCCGCGCAGGCGTTGTCTAAGTTGAAGGCAAAAAAAACGGCGGCTGCGATTCGCCTGCTCATTCTCGACGTCGATGGCACGCTGACGGATGGGGGACTCTATTACGGACCCCGAGGCGAGGCGCTCAAGGTGTTTCACGTGCGAGACGGTCAGGGCATCAAGCAGCTCGGGCGGGCCGGAGTCCATATCGCGGTTATTTCCGGACGCACCTCGAAAATGACTTCCGTGCGGTGCCGCGAACTAGGAGTGGAACACATCGTCCAAGGAGCTGTGGATAAGGTGGCCGCCTTTGAGAAATTGCGCAAGTCACTGAAAGTGGATGTGTCCGAAAGCGCTTGCGTAGGTGACGATACGCCGGATGTGCCGCTCATGAAGGTCGTAAAGCTCGCATTTGCCGTAGCCGATGCCCACGAGGACGCGCTGCGCGCGGCCCATGTGGTGACGTCTCTACCGGGCGGACGGGGGGCTGTGCGCGAGGTTTGCGACTACTTGTTGGACGCACGTCAACGATGATTTTCCGGGTACTCGCCACTCTGCTGGTCATCGGAATCATCGTCGGGTCGTTTTTCCTGGGTGGAGAGCAGCATGAGACGACGTCGACGACCACGACCGTGGATGCATCGACGGGCGAGCTCGGCTATTCCGCGCGCAACGCGACCCTCGTGGAAACGGGAACCGACGGGCTGCCGGTCTATACACTAAACGCCGACGTTATACGTCAGCATCCGGGAGACGGCGTGGAGTTCGAGGAAGTGCAGATGTCGTTCCGTGATAATGACGGACAGATGTGGAAAGGTCGGGCCGACCTCGGCAAGCTCACGACCGAGACTGGCAAAGTCGACCTCAGTGGCAATGTCCACGTGAACGGAGTGCTACCTGGCTCGACGGCGATGGCGGACCTGACAACCGAAAAGCTCTCGGTCGACACTCACGAGGACATCATCTCGACGGCTGAGCCCGTGACCGTCGCCTCGCCCGGACGAGTGCTCAAATCCACGGGGCTCATCGCCACCTTGAAGGAGAATCGGCTGGTGCTCCAATCCAACGTCCACGGCACGTTTATTCCATAACATGAACCGAGTGTTGCAACGAGTCGCTCTGCTCGCCGCCACGGTGTTGGTGATGAACGCCGCCTCGGCCGCAACACGCATTGCCGCGATCAGCAAGAACTCGATCCCGGCGCCCTCCAAGCAGGCCCGCCAGTTGCCGATCGATGTGACCTCCTCCAAGATCGAGCGCAACGGAGATGTTGCGTCCTTTCGGGACATTGTCATCACACAGGGAGAAACGCGGGTGCAGGCAGACCGCGCCCACGTCACCGGCCTCGACGATTTTAACAACAGCCGCTGGACCTTCGAAGGTAACGTCCGGATCACCGGTGAGCAGCACGGCAGCCTGAAGTCCGATTCGGCCATTGTGGAGTTCAAGAACAAAGAGATTGCCAAGGCCACGGCCACCGGCAATCCAGCCGAATTCCAGCAAAAGCGCACGGACGTCGATGAGATCGTCAAAGGGCACGCGAAGGAGATCGTCTACGACTTTTCGGACGGGACAGTGCGTCTGTCGGAAGACGCATGGGTCTGGGACGGTCACAACGACTTGAAGGCCCATGAGCTCGTTTACAACATCCGCGAGCAACGCGCACAGGCTACGGCCGATTCGAACGGCAATCAGGTACACCTGACGATCGATCCCAACGGCGGAGACGCCCAGAAAAAACCATGACCGCCCTCAGAGCAATCGGCCTTGCCAAGAGCTACAAGTCGCGGCAAGTAGTCCGCGATTTGTCCATTGAAGTCGCGAACGGCGAAGTGGTGGGGCTGCTCGGCCCCAATGGCGCCGGCAAGACGACCGCGTTCTACATGATGGTAGGCCTGGTCCCGTGCGATGCCGGGCGAATCCATCTCGGGGATACCGAAGTGACCCGTCTGCCGATGCACAAGCGTGCGCGGCTGGGGCTCGGTTATCTGCCCCAGGAAGCCTCTGTTTTCCGCAAATTGTCGGTGGAAGACAACGTGATGGCGATCCTGGAAACGCGCGATGACCTGGATCGCGCTGCCCGAGAACAACGTCTCGAGGAGCTGCTGGAGGAACTGCGGATCGGGCACGTTCGGCGCAGCATGGGGCTGTCACTGTCCGGCGGCGAGCGGCGCCGTGTGGAGATTGCCCGGGCGTTGGCCGCGGAACCTCGCTTCATGCTCCTGGATGAGCCTTTCGCCGGAGTCGACCCCCTTTCCGTCCTCGACATCCAGCGCATCATTCGCGAGCTGACGAGCCGGGACATCGGTGTGCTGATAACCGACCATAACGTGCGGGAAACGCTCGGGGTCTGCAACCGCGCCTACATTGTCAATCAAGGCACCGCCATCGCAGCAGGAACTGCGGAAGAAATCCTTGCCAACCCCCAAGTGCGTGAGGTGTACTTGGGTCAGTCGTTTCGCCTCTGACGCTCCACGGGCCCGCCCGCGCGGTGCGAGGAGAAAAGTTAAAATCTTTCAATTACTTACAATCGGAATGCCCACCCTGTTCGCCGTGTCGCCATGCTGAAACCTTCCCTGCAGCTCAAGTTGGGTCAGCAACTGACCATGACCCCGCAGCTGCAGCAGGCGATCCGGCTCCTGCAGCTCCCGGCCCTCGAACTTCAGGCTCACATTCGCGAGCTGCTCGAAACAAATGTGATGCTCGAGCCGACGGAGGATGCCGAGGGCACGGGGACGTTCGAAGCCACCGACAGCGACGCCCCGGTAGCGGCCGACCCGGAGCTCGATCGGATTCGCGAGCACGAGCAGCCCGAAGCCCCGGAGAGCCGCCGGGAAGAAAACACCGTCGAGGTAGTGGACGAAGGCTGGGGCGAACAGAGTGTCGGCTCCTCGGAAACTCCCTGGAACAACGACGACGACGAGCGCCAGCAGGAATTCGCCGATGCCGCGGGGCAGTCGTTGCAGGACCACTTGTTGTGGCAACTCGAGCTGGCCAAGCTCGAACCGCGCGAGTTTGCGATTGCGCGCGCCATCATCGATGCCATCAGCGACGACGGTTACCTGACCGAATCGCTGGAGGAAATCGCCAGCACGCTGCGACCCGAAATCGAATGCGAGGCCAGCGAGGTCGAATCTGTGTTGCTGGGCGGCGTGCAGGCATTGGATCCGCCGGGCGTCGGCGCGCGCTCCGTCGGCGAGTGCATCGAGCTGCAGCTGCGCCAGTTGGATCCCGCCACGCCCGGATTCAACACTGCGATCGAGATTGCACGCCATCATCTCGAGCTCGTGGCCGAGCGCGAGCTGTCGATGCTGCGCCGGGAGCTGCGCACGACGGAAGAAGAGCTTGCGAGCGCGCTGGCGCTGGTACGTTCCTGCCATCCGCGACCCGGTGCTACTGTCAGTACGGGCGCGGCCGAATATGTGGTTCCCGATGTGTTCGTGCGCCGGACCGATCACGGCTGGTCGGTGGAAATCAACTCGGCCACGCTGCCGCGAGTACGTCTGAACAACAGTTACGCGAGCCTGATCGGCCGTAATGCCAGCCACGCCACCATGCGCGCGCAACTGCAGGAAGCTCGCTGGCTGCTGAAGAGCCTGGAAATCCGCCATGAAACGCTCATCAAGGTCGCGCGCTCGATCGTCGAGCGCCAGCAGGCCTTCCTGGAGCATGGCGACGAGCACATGCGGCCGATGATCCTCAAGGACATCGCCGAAGCGGTCGGTATGCACGAGTCCACCATCTCGCGCGTGACCTCCGGCAAGTACATGCATACACCGCGCGGCGTGTTCGAGCTGCGCTATTTCTTTTCCAGCCAGGTTGAAGGGGCGGATGGCTCGGGCACTTCGTCCACGGCCATTCGCGCGAAGATCAAAAAATTGGTCAAAGAAGAAGACGCCGAGACGCCTTTGAGCGATGGTCGCATCGCGGAGTTGTTGTCCGGAGAAGGTATTCCGGTCGCACGCCGCACGGTGGCCAAATATCGCGAGGCGATGGGCATCGCCCCCTCAAATGAGCGTCGACGAGCGGGATCGAGGCAAATGTAAGACCGGCAAGTGTTCAACTCAGCTCTAGAGGAGACGGCTATGCAGCTCAACGTCACCGGCCACAACATCGAGGTCACCACCGCCCTGCGCGGGTACGTGGAAAAGAAGCTCGATCGTATCGCCAGGCATTTCGATCAGGTCATCGACGTGCATTGCGTGTTGACGGTAGAAAAGCTGCGCCAAAAGGCTGAAGCCACGTTGCACGTCAGCGGCAACACCTTCCACGCGGATGCCTCTGAATCCAACATGTACGCTGCCATCGACATCCTCACGGACAAACTGGACCGCCGCGTCAAGAAGCACAAGGAAAAGAAATGCGACCATCACGCGAGCGAGGCCCAACGCTCCGCGCGGAATATTGCATCCCTTTGAACCCCCTGGCGGCGCGGCTTCTTTGGCCGCGCCGGCCACGGCGGTCACGGGCGTTTGACCGTTCCGTCACGCTTCGCACTGAAATAGAGCGGTAAACGCGCAAATTGCGGCGCCTGGCGCTTGCAGCGGCACGGCCGCAGGCGCTAATTTGCCGCCTGTGCGCATCATCATCCTCAGCGGCCTGTCGGGATCCGGGAAGAGCGTGGCTCTGCACATGCTCGAGGATCTCGGCTTCTATTGCATCGACAACATCCCGGCGGCGCTGCTGAAGCCATTCATTTCCTACACGGTGCGCAGCCCGGAACCGACCTACGAGCGCACGGCGATCGGCCTGGACGCCCGCAATACGGCCGCCGAGATTGCGACCGTGCCGCAACTGATCGACGAGCTGCGCCGCAGTGGCATCCCGTGTGAGGTCATCTTTCTCGTCACCAGCGACGAGGAGCTGCTGCGCCGCTTTGCCGAGACCCGGCGCAAACACCCGATGAGCGGGCACAACATCGACCTGCGCGAGGCCATGGCCCTCGAGCGACAGCTGCTCGAGCCGATCGTCTACGCGGCCGACCTGGTCATCGACACCTCCAAGATGGGCGTGCATGCCCTGCGGGAGATCGTCCACGAGCGCGTGGAACAGCGCAGTGTCGGCCGCCTCTCCATCACTTTCGAGTCGTTTGGTTTCAAACACGGGATTCCGGGAGACGCGGATTTTGTGTTTGATGCACGTTCATTGCCGAACCCCTACTGGGAGCCTTCGCTGCGCAACCTGACCGGCCGCGATCCCGAGGTGATTCGTTTCCTGGAAGCGCAGACCACCGTCGAGACGTTGATCGCGGACATCGCGCAATTCATGACGGCGCGTATCCCCGAATATCAGGCCAGCAACCGCGGCTACCTGACGGTCGCGGTCGGCTGCACCGGCGGCCAGCACCGATCCGTATACATCGTGGACCGGCTCGCGGAGATTTTCGCGGCCCGCCACACGAACGTCTCGGCGCGGCACAGCTCCCTCCCGGCCGCGCGCCAGCGCCTACGCCTCGCTTAGTCCCGCGCTTTCGCGGGCCACTTCAAATTCTGAACAGCGCGCCGACGCGCTTGCCGAGCAGTGAGCTCACCAGAATGAGGATCAGGGTCAGCAGCAGCATGGCCCAGGCTCCCAGTGCGCTTGCGATGTAGGGACCATCTCCCAGGCGTTGAAACAATTCGAAGATGCCGCGGGTGATGGGCCAATAGGCTTGTTTCTGCACCAGAATCAGCGAGTCGCTGACCTCGAGCATGGTGAAGGCGAACACCATCAAGGCGCCGGCGAGGAGATTCGACCCTAACAGGGGCGCCGTGATTCGCAGCAACGTCTGTGAGCGCGAAGCGCCGATGTTCCGCGCCGCCAGCTCCAAGTCCTCCGGGATCTGCTCGAGGCCGGCCACCGTGCTTCTGACAACGTACGGCAGGCGCCGGATCGCGTACGCCATGACCAACAGCAGGGTTGGATTCTTCTGCACGTCGATGACACTCAACAGCCACTTCCAATCCGGAAACCAGGCTTTGATCTGCAGGCTGACCGCGAGATAACCGAACGCGAGCACCAGGCCGGGCACGGCCAGCGGCAGCATGGACAGGCTGTCAATCACGGCTTTCAGTGCAATCGGCAGCCGGGAACGGACGATCAGAACTCCCAGCGCCAGGCCTATTGCAATATCGAGCACCACGCTCAGGCCGGAGAAAATGAGGCTGTTGCGGATGCAAGGCAGCGCCAGCTCATGGGTGAGCGCGTGTTGATAGTGGCTAGCGGTGAACACCTGAGGAAGTACGCTCTGATACCACCGGCCCGTTTCAGAGACGCTCGTGAGGATTACGCCGATGTGGGGGAGCAAGGCGAGGAGTACCACGATGACGAACGGCAACGCCACGCCGGCCGAGGCAAGTCCTCGGAGCCGGATCGCGGCGAGCGCAGCCGGCGTCTTGGTCCAGCCCAGCTGGTTGCGCCAACCCACGGCTGTTTTTCCCAGCGCATACACCAGGCAGCAGCCGGCCATAGTGACGATCAACAGCGCATACGGAAGGGGATTGTTGGATATCTGCGTGATCCGGAAATAGACCTGCACCGGGGTCACATTGTAGAAGTCGAACATCAGGGGCGTACCCAGCTCCGAGAAGCTCCAGATGAATACGATCGAGCCCCCGGCAAACACGCCCGGCAGCATGAGCGGCAGTGTCACGGAGCGAAACACACGCCAACTGGAGGCACCCAGGTTCGCTGCTGCCTGTTCGAGCGAAGGGTCCACGAACGACAGTGCCGCCAGTATATTCACGAAAAGTATCGGGTACAGGCTGAACGTCTCGCTGACCACAACCGCACCTAATGTATGATTGGCGAGCCAATTCACCGGCGTGCCGTGCGCCACCAGTCCGAGATGTTGGCAAAGGGCTGTCAGCGCCCCCTGCGCCCCAAAGATGAAGCGGATTCCAATGGCGCCCACGAAAGGCGGCAGCACGAGCGGCACCAGGAGCAAAGAGGCAAACAGGTTTTTTCCTGGAAACTCATAGCGCCGGTTGAGGAGCGCCAGTGGCGCGGTCATCAGCACACAGCAAGCGGTGACCAGAGCTGCGATCACAGCGCTGTTGATGACGCCCGTCAGAAACTGACGATCCCGGAACACCGCCGCCAGATAGGCGCCCACCGAGGCCAACTTCACGCCCGGCATCGACAGCCCCAATCCTGCGGTAATGACAGTAGACACCGGCCAAACGAGGAACACCCCAAACAGCAGCGTCATGGCCGCAAACGAGGCGTAGCGCGCACCGCCTGCCAGAATCGAAGCCCGCCCCATCATCGGCCCAGCCCCAAGCGAACCGGGCCACCAATCCGGCAGCCCGACTGTTCATGCCGATACAACGCCGCGCCGACCCTCACCCGCCCGATCCTCACTGTGCCACGCGCTGTGGGCTCGCCGCTGCTTGGCGCGCCGGTGCCTCGGCGGCGTGCCGCAGCTCTTGGTACTCCGCGAGGAACTGATCCCGCCATTGCCGTTGCAGCGCCAGCCAATCCTCCGGCTTGCCCTCGAGCATGCGCCTATGCACAGTCACCCCCGCCCGCGACGCTGCCTGCGAGACTGGGAATCTCCCCAGCCTCGCATCCAACTGCGCCGCGTGCGGCGAGGCAACAATCTCCCGTCGCGTTTCGCGCAGATCGGGCAGCAAGTCGATGCAGCACAGCGAGATCAGCTCATCCATGAGCCCAAACGCAGCCCGGCGGCTCGGCTTCGTGTTGAATCCACCGACGGTGGTGAACGGGTTGGTGAACTCCGTGAAATCGACCGGCCGGTCGTACACTGACCGCACAACGGGCAACCGTTGGAGCGCCATCTCCGGCGTCTCGCCCGGTCCCGGCTTTGTTATCCACAACCGCTGACCCGCATCACTCAGCACAAACTCAATAAATCGCTTGGCTGCTTCCGCATGTTGCGCACCCTTGGCGACCGCAATCGGCTCAGGTGTCACCATGGTCGCCCCTTGCGGCTCGACATAACCGATGCGGCCGACGCAGGGCACGTCCCGCGTCGGCGCCCCACCATCGGTCCGCGCCCCGCTATCCGCACCCGCCCCAACATCAGCCGTCCGGTTGTGGGTCCGCGCCCCGCCGCGTGCGCATGCGCCTACAGCGGCGATCTGCGAGCGCGCGTAGAAATCAATAGACATCGCCGCAGCGACATCGCCATTGCTGACGGTGCCGGGTAATTCATTAGCCGCTTGAGTGAACCCCTTGGCGTTGGCGGCGATCTGCCGCAACAATCCCATCCCCCGGGCCCAAGCCTCTTCCTGCGACCGGTGCTCCTCGGCGGCCGTCGCTATCTCGCGCTCTACAATCACCTGCAACGCCGCTTTCGCGGAACCGGACCGGGTAGGGTCCGCAAGCTCCAACCATCCGCTGTAGCGCGGGTCAGCCAGATCGGCCCACGTCGTGGGCTCGGGAAGGTGCAGATAGGACAGCACGTCCCGGTTGTACAGGATCCCAAAACTCGACAGCGCCGCCCCGAACCAACGCGGCCCGCCCGGCGAGAGGTCGTACAGCGGCACCCCACCGATGTCGGGAGTCGGAAAAGCGGCCTCCAACACGCCTGGCTCCAGCGAGACCGGTTGCAGATACCTGCCTCCGAGCGCGTCACTGAAGAGTGAATCGCTCCCACCCCAGACGAGATCCACGTTGTAAGTGCCATATCGTTGGTAGGTGACTTCGCTGGCCTGAAAAAACTTCACGATCTCACCGCCGCCGAAGCTCAGATACTCGATATGCACGCCCCGGTGATATCTGCCGGCATACCAGGCTGCGAACGCTTTATCGAACTTGCGCCGCACTGCCTCCAGGTTCGGCGTGATGATCACCAGCTGGTCGGCCGGGCCGGGCCGGGCAGTCGGACGGGGAGCCGTGTCCAGGAGTGACCGGAAAATGAACGGCAGCATCAACACGAGAATGACGAGCAGCAGCAGAATTCGACTGCTCCAGGACTTCATCGCTCCAACACCACTACGTCGGCCGGCGCGAATTCCATGGCGACGTCACCTTTGAGGCCGTGCCGCGGCGGAGCCGATACCACGCTCAGACGTTCACTTCCCACCGCAACCAGATGCTCGCTGGACTGCCCGAGGAAAGTGTCCTCGACCACGGTCCCAACCAGCCGATTGACGCCGACACGCCGGCCCGCAGCCACGAATCCGCTGGCCCAGCGTATGCCTGTAGCACCCGGCGAGGCCGCCGCGGGCGTACCACGAATGCCTTCGGGTATCGCCCCCGGGGCACCCGCAACGCGGTCCGCCGGCGCACCGCTCGAGGCACCGGCGGCAGGGCTTGCACCATGGGCATCGCCCTGCGCGAATAGGCTGATCAACTCCGGTCGAATGCTGACCGTGACCGACCCGCTCGCCGGCGCGGCCGCGGCCACAATTTCACCCACGCCGGTCGCAATATGAACCTGCCCGTCCTTCCTCGACACGACTTCCCCGTCGATCAGGTTGGTCGGCCCCATGAACTCGGCAACGAAAGCATTCACCGGGGCGCAGTACAGCGCCTGCGGCGTACCCACCTGCACCACCCGTCCGTCCTTCATCACCGCGATCCGATCAGCCGTGCTGAGCGCCTCCTTCTGATCATGGGTCACGTAAACAGTGGTAATCCCAGCCTCACGGCAAATTCGCCGAATCTCTTTGCGCAGCTCCTGGCGCAGATGCGCATCGAGATTGCTCAGCGGCTCATCGAGCAGCAGACACGCGGGCTGCACCGCGAGCGCCCGTGCCAGTGCCACGCGCTGCTGTTGCCCACCGGACAGCTCCTGAGGTTTGCGATCCGCCAGCTCGCCCATCTTCACGAGGTCGAGCGCCTTCTGCACCTGGGCTTCGCCGCAGCCGCCCCGAACTGACAAACCAAACCGGATGTTCTCGCGAACGCTCATGTGCGGCCATAAGGCATAGCCCTGGAAGCACATCACTGCGTTGCGTTTTTGGGTCGCCACGGCCGTGACGTCGGTACCGCCGAAGAGAATTCGGCCGCTGGAAGGCAGCTGCAGGCCCGCGATCGTGCGCAGCAAGGTGGTTTTGCCACAGCCACTCGGTCCCAGCAGGAAAAACAATTCGCCGCTGTGGATTTCGAGATTGACACCGTTCAGCGCGCGAGTCGCGCCGTAGGTTTGGGTCAGCTCGGAGATGCGTAATCGAGTCACACCGCGAGCATATCGCGATGTAGCTCAAGTTGCCTGCGCGACAACGCCGGGCGCGGTGTCGACCACCTGGGGAGTCTCTTCCCCGCTCATGAACGCATTGAGCGCCCCACGAGCCTGCATGGCGTCACGATACCCCAACTCAATCAACTCGCGCGTATACCCCGACTCAAACGTCAGGTAACTCGCCAACTGAAACCCCGAGGCGTCGCGTCCCCCAATGACCCTCAACAGTGCACGCAGCCCTTTGGGCAATTCATTACCGTGCCGGCTGGCAATCTCCCGCGGATCCACACTCGGCGCGAGCATCAACGTTTCGACGTGGCGTGAGCCCCCCGCCGCCTCGGGTGCCAGCTTCACCAGATCATTGATCTTCTCGAGCTGCTCCAGATCGCCGTAGATCTGATCCGTGAACAGGGTGTCCAGCATGTAACCGAAGATCTCACCGGGACTCGGCATCATCGGTTGCGTCCGCGTGACCGGGACGCCCGCGGATTGCCGGGCGCGCACGCCGATAATCAACACGCGATCCGCGCCCAGGTGAATCGCAGGACTCAACGGATTGAGCTGGCGCATCGCGCCGTCCCCAAAGTACTCATCGCCGAGCCGCATGGGCGGAAACAACAAGGGAATCGCCGCGCTCGACATCAAATGATCGAGCGTCAGCTCCGTGCGCCGCCCCACACGCTGCACCCGCGACCACTCCGTACAAGGCTCAATGCCATCGTAGAAGGCGACTGAGTGTCCCGTAACATAACTGGTCGAACACAAAGCAACGGCGCGCAGGTGGCCACGCGCAAGGCTGCGCTTGATTCCCGAGAAATCAATATGAACGCTCAGCAGGTGTCGCAACGGCGTGTTGTCCAGCATGGACTTCGGCGGCGTCAGGACCATTCCGCCGGATGCCAATGCAAGCACCCAATGCATGCCCGCCCGCAGCATGTGCACAGGATCGACATGGAAAATCTGCTCGGAACGGAAGTTGGCCCATACGCGCTCGAGGCCCTGCACGGCACGCCGCCATTGATGAGCTTCGGCTGCGAGCACGGCGGCGGCCATCGCCCCCGCCGAAGTACCTACGATGACCTGGAACGGATTACGCGAGCGTGGCCATAGCTCGGAGAGCGCCAGGAGCGCGCCAACCTGGTACGCGGCGCGCGAGCCGCCACCGGTGAGAACCAGCCCTACCGTGGGTCGACCACCCGGACGGTGCGATTGGAAGTGACCTTCCGTCATGAGATATCGGGAATCTTGGGTATCCCCCAGCTCCACGGATGTGACCGAGGTCGCGCGCTCCCGTCAATAGACAGGTGACGGCTCATGGCCGGGATTCAGTTCTCCCGCGGATTGCGACTCAGGTCCAGGGCCGCGCAACGGGCGGCGCAATGCTCCAATAGCGGCATCCAGGCCCTGGACGGTCACCGGAAACATCCGGTCGTTCACCAGCTCGCGGGTCATCCGTACCGAGGCCGTGTACTCCCAGCGATCCTGTTTTTCAGGATTCAACCACACCAGCCGCGGATAGGCAGCCGTCACCCGTTGCATCCAGACCGCGCCCGACTCCTCGTTCCAGTGCTCAACGCTGCCGCCAGGTTGTGTTATCTCATACGGGCTCATCGTGGCATCGCCCACGAAAATGACCCGATAATCCGGGCCATAGGTGCGCAAGATCCGCGTCACCGGCGTCACCTGCGAAAGCCGCCGCCGGTTGTCCTTCCAGACACTTTCATACGGAAAGTTGTGAAAATAAAAGTACTCCAGATGCTTGAACTCGCTGCGCGCGGCGGAGAACAGCTCCTCGCAGACACGGATGTGATCATCCATCGAGCCGCCTACATCCAGGAACAACAACACCTTGACGGCATTGCGCCGTTCCGCGATCAGTTTTAGATCCAACATCCCCGCGTTGCGCGCGGTGGCATCGATCGTACCCTCGAGATCGAGCTGGTCCCGGGCGCCCTCGCGGGCGAATTTGCGCAGCTTGCGCAGCGCCAGCTTCATGTTGCGCGTTCCGAGCTCGACTGTGTCGTCGAAGTTGCGGTATTCGCGCTGGTCCCAGACTTTCACGGCGCGCCGGTTGCGCGAGCCCGCCTGGCCGATGCGCATGCCTTCCGGGTTGTAACCGTAGGCGCCAAACGGAGAGGTACCTCCGGTGCCGATCCACTTGTTACCTCCCTCGTGGCGCTCTTGCTGCTCCTCGAGCCGCCGGCGCAGAGTCTCGAGCAGCTTCTGCCAACCTCCCAGCGCCTCGACCATCTGCTTCTCAGCCTCGCTCAGGGTGCGTGCCGCCAGTGCCTGCAACCACTCGGCCGGCACGTTGGCCACGATCTCATCAAACAGCTTCTGCGCGCCGTTGAACACTTCCGCGAACACCCGGTCGAAGCGATCGTAGTGCCGTTCGTCCTTGACGAGCGTGGCACGTGCCAGGTGATAAAATTCCTCAACCGAGGCCCAGGCAACACCGGCGCGCAGCCCCTCGAGCAGAGTCAGGAATTCGGTCAAGGTGACCGGCACCCCACCCTTGCGCAGCTCGAAGAAGAATTTGACGAGCACCGCGCCCTACCGGACACGCCTGTTCAAGAACAAAAGCTGCTCGAACAGATGCACATCCTGCTCGTTCTTCAACAGGGCGCCGTGCAGGATCGGCAGGGTCTTCTTCGGATCCTGCGAACGCAACACGGCCGGATCGATGTCCTGCGCGACGAGCAGCTTGATCCAATCCAACAGCTCCGAGGTCGAAGGCTTTTTCTTGAGCCCCGGAGTGTCGCGCAGTTGGAAGAAGGCCGCCAGCGCCCCGGACAGCAATTCCCGCTCGAGGCCCGGGAAATGCACGTCCACGATCCGGGCCATGGTCGCCTGATCGGGGAAGCGGATATAGTGGAAGAAGCAGCGGCGCAGAAACGCGTCCGGCAGCTCTTTCTCGTTGTTGCTGGTGATGACGATGATGGGCCGGTTGCGCGCCCTCACGAGCTGGCGGGTCTCATAGACATAGAACTCCATGCGATCCAGCTCGCGCAGCAGATCGTTGGGAAATTCGATGTCGGCCTTGTCGATCTCGTCAATGAGCAGGACGGGTTGCCGATCGGATTCGAAGGCCTGCCAGAGGCTCCCCTTGAGGATGTAGTTGGCGATGTCGTGGACTCGCGCATCGCCGAGCTGCGAATCCCGCAAGCGCGAGACGGCGTCGTACTCGTAGAGCCCCTGCTGGGCCTTGCTGGTCGACTTGACGTGCCATTCGAACATCGGCCGGCCCAGCGCACGGGCGATTTCCTGTGCCAGCTGGGTCTTGCCGGTGCCGGGCTCGCCCTTGATCAGCAGAGGCCGCGCCAAGGTAACGGCGGCATTCACCGCCATCATCAGATCATCAGTGGCAATGTAGCGCTCGGTGCCGGCAAAACGTTCGGTCATTGGCAGTCCTGTCATTCGGTCTGAAGCGTCAGGCGGTGTTCGGAAGCGCCGGGCAGAAACGGTGTCGGATTGCCGAGCGCCCAGTCCATGAATCCGGCTCTGTAATAGGGCGACAACGGATGCCCGCTCTGACCGCCGGGAAGGTGAATATAGCCCTGATCCTCGTGCCCCGGTGACACCGCGAACCGTTCCGATGCGCCCACCGATCCGTCCTGGACCCGCGGCATGTCGTGATCGCCCGGAAGCTGCATCTGCGGCATGTCCAGGAAGTGGGACAGCAGCGGAATGGCATTCGACAGTGGATGCTGGATGTGCACAGGGTTGTGCGCACCCCAGGTACAGCTATCCAGCCTTGGGCAGCTCTCGTGGAGCTCCTGGATCGTGCCATCGACCTGCTCGAGCAGGAGCTGGCGCCAGTCCGCGTAGCGCGGGGCGAGCATATGCATGGGTTGCTCGCCCACCAGCGTCCACAGGCCGCCTTCGAACATCGAGGGGGCCCAGGTTCTTTGCGACGGTTCGATGCCGAGACTGCTCAACAGCATGCTCCAGACAGATCGCTCGAGCCGCTCACGGAAGCTCCGCACCAGTCGATAGCCGACCGAATCGGTGCTGGCGCGCTGATTCCATTCCTCGATCCGCTTTCTGAACTCGGCGCGCTCCGGGTGGTTGGCCAGCGCCTCGGGATTGAGCACCCGCTCGAGGAGGAAAGTGCGCCAGTGAGACAGAAAGACGGCGCGATCATCGAGTTGGATATGCAGCATGTCCGCCGGGGTCGCCGGCGCCCGCAGCGCGAGCAGATCATCCCGGATCTGCCGCGTTCTCGGTGGATCGTCATAGTCCGCGCCAACCGGAGCATCAGCACCGCCGATAGCGGCGAGCTGGGCCTCGTCGTCTGTCGCACGTGAGTTGGCGGTCCAGATTCGACCCACCTCGGGGTCGACGATCTTTGGGTGCGTCTCGACTGTCGTCCACGTCGGTGAGCCCGTCGAGCGTCCAGTTCCCGTGTCCGAGGGGATGCGCCCGCCGATGGTCCACGCAATGTGTCCCTGGCTATCACCGACAACAAAGTTCTGATGAGGAATTCCCAATGTGGGCGCCAACGCAACTGCATCCGCCACCGAAGTCGCGCGTTCCAGGGACATCAGGTTGATGTTGGTGGCGGAAGGCTGCTGCGCGAGCCAGGAGACGAACCAGCACTGTCGGCCGTCCGGCTGAGCTCGATACATCACGCCCGCGGGACCTGATTGCACCACAAAACGGACACTCGGCGCGCCGTGAACCCGGATTTCCTCCGTTTCCGAGGCGGTCGCCGCGGTGCAAGAGTCCCGTTTGACATCCACCCAATCGCCGTAGCTGTTGGTGAATCCCCAGGCAATGTGCCCATTGGATCCGGCAACCAGCAGCGGAGTGCCTGGCAGGGTGACGCCATTGAGATCGAGAGCCGGCTGCGTCTCGGATGACCTGACTCGCATGCGCGCGCGATACCAGATGATGGGAACCCGCGCACGCAAATGCATATCGTTGGCGACCAGGGCAGCACCGGTCGCCGTCAGGCGCCCACTGACGGCCCAATTGTTGCTGCCAACACCCGTGTCATCCCTGACCGGCGCCAAGGCAGTGACAGCGCCGCCGCCCCGGACATCAAACACCTCTGCCGGCGGAACCTGACTTGGACCACCAGCACCAGCCACGCCGATCGCTGAGTTGGGTGCATCCCATGACGTCCGCTCCGGATACAGGAACTGCGTTCCACACTTCCAACCACCCACGCAGGCGGGCCCGCGCATCCGATCATCAATCTCGATCCGCAGAATTTTCCGGTCGATACCGGAATACTGCAGATCCCACCACATGGCATGCGAAACGAGCAGCGTATCTTCCGGCCGCCATTGCGCCGGCACCGCCCCCAACACCCAGTATTCCCAGGGCCGCGACCGCAAGCTGGCCAATCCGGCATTCACGCCACGGGCGTAGGCTTCGAGGACCGCCCGTTGCTCGGGAGTACCCTGTTGCAGCGCGGCCTGCGCTACGTGCCGGAATCGAAACAGCCGCGCCTTCTCGTCCTGTTCGATCGCGACCTTCCCGAACACTTCCGACAACTCGCCCGCGGGCAGGCGCCGCGACAGGTCCATCTCGAAGAAACGGTCCTGCCCGTGTGCATATCCGATCCCGTAAGCGAGGTCGACGCGATTGGCCGCCTCAATGGTGGCTACGCCCCTGGCGTCGCGGTCGATGGTCACCGGCGACACGACACCCAGTTGGTGAGCTTCTCCATCCAACGTCGGTAGTGATGCCCGTAATACGAGGTGGACGGCGGTCAGCGGCACCAGAACCAGCGCCGCGCACGCCGCCGCCACGACGTATTTGAGTTTCATACGAAGTTGAAAATGCCTAGCCTTCCAGCGCAACCTTGAGAATCAGCATGGAGTTGGTGCCGCCGGTCACGCCCGACAGCTCTCCCTTGGTCAGAATCACGAGGTCGTTCTTCTTCACCAACTGCAGATCCAGCATCCGGGTGAACAACTCCCGATACAGACTTTCCGCGGAATTGGGCGAGGTGACGTCGAATATCACCGGATACACGCCGCGGAACATGGTTACCCGCCGGCGAGTCGCCTCGTGCCGGGTGAAGGCGTAGATGGGAATGTCCGAACGAATGCGCGACATCCACAACGGAGTAGCGCCCGTTTCAGTCAACGCGACAATGGCACCCACTTTCATGTGGTTGGCGGTGTACATGACCGACATCGCAATCGCCTCTTCGGTCCCTTTGAACTGACCTTCGACACGATGCCGCGTGCGAGTATGCGTGAGCTGATATTTTTCCGCGCCCTCGATGACCTGCGCCATCGCCTGCACGGCTTTGACGGGATAGCGTCCAGTCGCGCTCTCCGCGGAGAGCATGACCGCGTCGGTGCCATCCATCACCGCGTTTGCAACATCACTCACCTCAGCGCGCGTCGGCACCGGGCTGGTGATCATCGACTCCATCATCTGGGTAGCAGTAATAACAACGCGGTTCCGGGCACGGGTTTGATGAATGATCGTCTTCTGCAAACCGGTCAGCTCGGCGTAGCCCATTTCGACGCCCAGGTCGCCGCGAGCTACCATCACCACGTCAGAGGCGTCGATGATGCCTGCCAGGTTCGCGACAGCCTCATGGCGCTCAATCTTCGCTACGATGCGTGCATCACCGCCCGCTTCGCGCAACAATGCGCGTGCCTGCTGAATGTCAGCCGCATCACGCGCGAAGGACACCGCCATGTAGTCGATGCCCTCTTGGGCAACGAACTTGATGTCTTCCCGGTCCTTGTCGGAAATCGCGGGCGCCGAGATACCGCCGCCCTGACGATTGACACCCTTGCGGTCGGACAGCTCACCGCCGACACGCACCTTCGTCTCAATTCGGGTTCCCGTGACCTTTTCGACGTCCAGGACAATCAAACCGTCCGCCAGCAACAACGTGTCGCCGGCTACAACGTCGTTCGGAAGCTCCTTGTAAGCAACCCCGACGACCTCGGGTGAGCCTGCCTTGGGGTCGAGGGTAGTGTCCAGCGCAAAGGGCTGGCCTTCCTCGAGGAGCACCTTACCGGTCCGAAATCCTTCAATGCGTATTTTCGGGCCACCGAGGTCCAGCAGCACGCCAACGCACTTGTCCGCACGCGCAGCCGCCTCGCGAACCAACGCGAGCCGGCGCCTCCGGTCCTCCACAGTTCCATGCGACGCGTTCAGGCGAACAACGTCCAGCCCTGCTCGCATCATGTCGGTCAATACGTTCAGGTCATCCGTCGACGGTCCGACCGTCGCAACAATCTTAGTACGTCTCATTATCCCCGCAGCCAAAGTAGAGGACGGCATTCCCCCGAAGCCGTCCGGCGCACCCAACGGATTTAACCTTTTGCCCGCGCTTCCAACACCGCGACCGCCGGCAGCGTCTTGCCCTCGACGAACTCGAGGAATGCGCCGCCACCGGTCGAGATATAGGAAATGCCGTCTTCGATGTTGTATTTCTCGATCGCCGCAAGGGTGTCGCCGCCACCCGCAAGTGAAAACGCCTTGCTGCGAGCGATGGCCAGCGAGATAGCTCGCGTGCCTTCACCGAATTGTTCAAATTCAAACACGCCCACCGGACCATTCCAGATGATCGTGCCAGCCGCCTGAATCAGCTCGCTGAAGCGATCGGCCGTGTCCGGACCGATGTCGAGAATCATCTCGTCGCTGCGGACGTCGTGCACCCCACGCACATCGGCGTGAGCAGTCGCCGCGAACTCCTTGGCGACGACCACGTCGGTGGGAAGCGGAATCTCCGTCCCCTTCTCCTTCGCCTTCGTCATCAATCGGCGCGCAACATCGAGCATCTCCGCCTCATGCAGCGACTTGCCCACATTCACGCCCGTTGCGGCCAAGAACGTGTTTGCAATGCCGCCGCCGACGATCAGCTTGTCGACCTTTTCGAGGAGCGACTCGAGCACGGTCAGCTTGGTGGAGACCTTCGAGCCTGTCTCTTATACACATGTGTTTGCAATGCCGCCGCCGACGATCAGCTTGTCGACCTTTTCGAGGAGCGACTCGAGCACGGTCAGCTTGGTGGAGACCTTCGAGCCTCCCACAATGGCCACCAAGGGGCGCGCCGGTTTCTCGAGCGCGGTTTCCAGTGCTTCGAGCTCGCCCACGAGCAGCGGTCCGGCGCACGCAACCTTCGCGAACTTGGCCACGCCATGCGTGCTCGCTTCCGCGCGATGTGCAGTTCCGAATGCATCCATCACGAACACATCGCACAGCTCGGCCATTTTGCGCGCGAGCTTCTCGTCGTCTTTCTTCTCGCCCTTGTTGAAGCGAACGTTCTCGCACAACACAGCACTACCCGCGGGGCAATCAACCCCGTCCAGCCAGTCCTTGCGAAGAGGCACCGGCTTGCCGAGCAACTCCGAAACACGCGTGGCGACCGGCGCGAGAGACAAGGACTCGTCGTACTTGCCTTCCTCGGGGCGACCGAGGTGCGAAAGGATGAACACCTTGGCGTTCTGGTCCAATGCATAACGAATCGTCGGCAGAGCCGCGCGAATCCGCGCGTCGCTCGTGACCGCTCCGCTCTGCACCGGGACGTTGAGATCTTCCCTGATCAGCACGCGCTTATTGCGCAGGTCCGTATCCGTGAGTCGCAGTACCTTCATGATGCTTTGGACCAGGCCACAGTGGTGTCGATCATCCGGTTGGAGAAGCCCCATTCATTGTCGTACCACGAGCAAACCTTGACGAGGGTGCCGTTGGCAACCTTGGTCAGCGTGGCGTCGAAAATCGACGAATGCGAGTCGTGATTGAAGTCAACCGAGACCAGCGGACCATCGCTGTAACCGAGAACGCCTTTCCAGCCGTCGGAAGCCGCGGCTTCCGCGAGGATCTTGTTGACTTCCTCGACACTGGTTGAGCGCTTGGCGGTGAAAACCAGGTCGACGAGCGAGACGTTGATTGTCGGCACGCGCACGGCAAACCCATCCAGCTTGCCCTTCAACTCCGGCAGCACGAGTCCCACCGCGGCGGCGGCGCCGGTCTTCGTGGGAATCATCGACATTGTTGCCGAGCGAGCGCGGCGCAAGTCCGAGTGATACACGTCCGTCAGGACCTGATCGTTGGTGTACGAGTGAATCGTCGTCATCAGACCCGCGACGATGCCGAGCTTGTCGTGCAACACCTTCGCGACCGGCGCGAGGCAGTTGGTTGTGCAGGACGCGTTGGAGATAACCGTGAAGTCCTTTTTCAGGACGTTATGGTTCACGCCATACACGATGGTGGCATCGACGTCTTCGCCGCCGGGTGCCGAGATGATCACTTTCTTGGCGCCGCCCTTGAGGTGCGCGCCGGCTTTCGCCTTGGAGGTGAACAGGCCCGTGCACTCGAGAACGATCTCGGCACCGAGCTCGCCCCACGGCAGCTTGGAAGGATCCCGCTCGGCAAGAACACGAATGCGGTCGCCGTTTACGACCATGGAGTCGCCGTCAACGCTGACTTCGCCGGGAAACTTGCCATGCGCCGTGTCGTAGCGCGTGAGGTGTGCATTGGTCTTCGCATCGCCCAAATCATTGATACCCACGATCTGGACCTGTGATGTGCGCTTCGCTTCGTAGAGCGCGCGCAGAATGTTACGTCCAATGCGGCCGTAACCGTTGATTCCCACCTTTATTGCCATGCCCCTCGATCCTCTGCAAAATTACGATGGTTTACGGCGTCATCGCCTCGCGAATCAGCCGTCCGACATTATCGGCTGTGAAGCCGAAGTGTGGAAACAGATCCTGAACCTTTCCAGAGGCCCCGAAGCGATCAATGCCGAGAATCCGGCCATCCAAGCCGACATATTTCCACCAGCCGAGGGTCGCGCCAGCTTCAACGGCAACTCGGGCTCGGACTGCTTTCGGCAATACGCTCTCCCGGTAGGCCTCATCCTGAGCATCAAAGACTTCTGTGCAGGGCATGGACACGAGCCGAACCTGCAGGCCCTCAGCATTGGCAGCCTTTACCGCCTCCGCGGCAAGCCCTACCTCCGAGCCCGACGCGATCACGATGCATTGCGGGGCGCCCTCGGGCTCGATAAGGATGTAGCCGCCTCGGCCAATGTCGGACCTCTGCCCTGGAGTCCGCTGCTGTTGTGGCAGCGCCTGGCGCGTCAGGATATGCACCGTCGGGCCCTTACGTTCAATGGACGACACCCAGGCAACTGCCGTTTCTACGCCATCACAGGGACGCCAAATCGTCATGTTCGGCATCGCACGCAAAGCAGCAAGGTGCTCAATCGGCTGATGCGTCGGTCCGTCTTCGCCGAGGCCTATGGAATCATGGGTGTAAACGAGGATTGTGTGCGTGTTCATTAGGCACGCGAGACGCACTGCATTTCGAGCGTAGTCTGAGAACGTCAGGAAGGTACCTCCATAGGGAATGAACCCTCCGTGGAGCGCCATCCCATTCAGCGCGGCGGTCATGCCGAACTCCCGCACGCCGTAATGCAGGTAATTTCCTTGAAAATCTTCGGGCGTAACGGTGATCGCAGTCTTGAACTGCGTATTGTTGGACGGAGTCAGGTCCGCGGATCCGCCCAGAAGCTCGGCTAGTCCCGGCGCGAGCAGGTCCAGTACCGCTTGTGAGGACTGGCGGGTCGCCTGTGGCTTTGACTGGGCGCCGAGGGATTCGACAGCCCGGCTGGCCGTGTCGCGCCAGGTCTCAGGCAACTGCCCGGCCATGCGCCGCTCGAATTCCGCCGCCAGTTCCGGATACTCCTTCTGGTACCGGGCGAACAGATCTTTCCAGACCTTCTCGGCGGCTTCGCCCGATTGACGGTGATCCCATTGCGCCTTCAGCACATCGGGAATGACGAACGGTTCGTAGGGCCAGTTCAGCTGCTTGCGCGCCTTCGCGATTTCTTCAGGGCCCAGCGCCTCACCGTGAGCCGCCTTCGTTCCCTGCTTGTCGGGCGCGCCGTAACCGATGATCGTCTTGCAGACAATTAAAGTCGGACGCGCGGATTGCGCTCGTGCTGCCTCGATCGCCGCGGCGATGTCTTCCGGGTTGTAACCGTCGACATTGGGAATGACGTGCCAGTGGTAGCCCTCGAAGCGCTTGACCGTATCATCCCGGAACCAGCCCCCGACCTTGCCGTCGATGGAAATCCCGTTGTCGTCATAGAACACGATCAGCTTGCCGAGCCCCATCGTGCCGGCGAATGAGCACGCTTCATGCGACACCCCTTCCATCATGCAACCGTCACCTGCGAACACGTAGGTGTAGTGGTCGACGATGTTGAAATTGGGTTGGTTGAATTGCGCTGCGAGCATCTTCTCCGCGAGCGCCATACCCACCGCCATCGCGAGCCCCTGGCCGAGCGGCCCGGTGGTGGTCTCGATACCGAGGCCGATTTCGTGTTCCGGATGACCCGCGCACCGCGAACCCAACTGCCGGAACGATTTGAGCTCCTCGAGCCCCAGCGGATATCCCGTCAAATACAGCAGCGAATACAGCAGCATGGAGGCGTGGCCGTTGGACAGCACGAAGCGGTCGCGATCGACCCACTCCGGATGTGACGGGTTGTATTTGAGGTAATCCGCCCACAGGACCTGGGCGATGTCCGCCATGCCCATCGGAGCACCCGGATGTCCGGATTTGGCGTATTCCACGGCATCCATGGAAAGCGCACGAATACAGTTGGCCAGCTCGCGTCGTGTAGTCATAGGTTGTTCGAGGAATTGGGGAAATCGCAGTTTGCCATACTGCGGCGCGCACACCCCAGCGCGTACCAGCGCGCGGCGGCAATAGTTGACCCATCGGGACTGGGCGAGCCTGTCTCTTTGTGGTGTCTGGTGGCACCGACATGAGTGCATTCACACGCGACATTGGGCTCGGTCGATGCGACTATATGTAGCCGTTTGGCTTCACAATTTCTGGCGCTCGCACGGTACTGCGTCATGTTCGCGACCAGCCGGTCCGCGTGCATGACCCAGTTCACTGCAGAGCCCCAGGGAGCCTCTGTTACGCTGTCCATCATGAGTGGTTTGCGCCTCATTCAATTTACCGATCCGCACCTGTACGGCAGCGAGACGGAAACGCTGCGCGGGATAGCAACACTACCCGCGCTCGAGGCCGCGCTTGCAGATGCGCAGCGCGCGTCGATGTGGCCGCCTGATGTTGTGCTCGTCACGGGCGATCTCGTGCAGGACGACCCCACCGGCTACAAGCACATCCGTCGCCTGTTTGGCCATCTGGGGATGCCCGTTCTATGCATACCTGGAAATCATGACGATCCTGCGGTGCTGCGCCGTGAGCTGCGCGTCGATCCGTTCATCGTCGCTGGCCATGTCGATTACGATCCCTGGCGCATCGTGCTGCTGGACAGCTCGTTGGCCGGTTCTGCGAGCGGCCGCCTCACCGACCAGACGCTCGCGCAGCTAGACCACGCGCTGAAGACAGCCGCCGGCCGGCATTGCTTGGTGACCCTGCACCATCATCCCGTTCCCATGGCGAGTCACTGGTTGGATCGCGTTGCCCTCGAAAACCCGGAAGAGTTTTTCAAAGTCATCGATCGACACGATAATGTACGGGCGATCGTCTGGGGTCACGTGCACCAGGCGTACGAAGGAATGCGCAATCACGTGCGATTATTGGCGACACCATCGACATGTGCGCAGTTCTTGCCGCATGCCGACGAGTTTGCCCTGGACCGGCGACCGCCTGCCTACCGCACTCTCGAGCTGCGAGCGGACGGCTCGTTGTTTACGGAGGTTGTGTGGGTCGAAAAACGTTTGGCTGGCTCTTCTCGCTCTGTCTCTTCGGCAGCGTAGCTGCCCATGCCGGAAGTCCCGTCTGGGCCATCCACGGCGCTCACAACACCGTCTATCTCGCCGGCTCCGTTCATCTGCTGAAGGCGGCCGACGCCAGTCTGCCGCCCGGTTTTGATCGCGCCTACAAGGGCTCCAAGGCCATTGTCATGGAGCTCGCCATCGACAAGATCGACCCGACGGCGACCGCGCAATGGATGATGGAAAACGGCATGCTGAAAGGAGACAAGACGCTGCGCGCCGAGATCGGGGAAGAACGCTACCAACGTGTCAGCAAAGAAGCCGAGCGCCTCGGCATTCCGATGGAAGCCGCGGACATGCTGCAACCGTGGGTCCTCGGACTGCAGCTGGTGGAGATGCAGTACATGCAGCTCGGCTTCGATCCCCAGCAAGGGGTCGAGCAACAGTTGGAGCGTGAGGCCCAGGCCGATGGCAAGCCCATCAGCGGCCTGGAAACGATGGACGAGCAACTCGGTGTCCTGCAGAGCCTGTCCAAGTCCGACCAGGCTCGTTTTCTCGACATGACGGTTTCCGAGATGCACGACGTCGAGGCAGAGACTCAGTCGGTCGTGACAGCCTGGCGTTCGGGCGATGCGGCCAAGCTGGCCGCCTTGTTGAGTGCGGAATACAAGTCATTCCCCAACCTGTACGAGGCTCTGGTCACCGAGCGTAACAAGCGGTGGGTGCCGCAGATCGAGCGGCTTTTACGCGGCAACCAGGACGTCTTCGTAGTCGTCGGCGCGCTGCATTTAGTGGGTGATGGCGGTCTGCTGGAGCTGATGCGCCGCGATGGTTACAAAGCCGAGCAGCTCAATTAGCCCATTGACGCGTAGAAGTTCGCGCGGAGCCCCGGTTATCTTCCGGCAAAAGGCGTGGCCTGATTAGATAAACTGGGGCTGGCTGCGCTACTGGGTAGCGCCTTCGGCGCGCAGGCCTGACGCTCACGCGCTCAGTCCTCTACTCAGCATGAATAACCCCAAGTATTTGCGCCTCACGTAATTCGCCTCCACGAGGTGGAATACCAGTCCCCGCCAACCGTCGAGAAACCCCAGTCGCATCACATACCCGCGGAAGAACCGCCATTGCGGGTTGAACAGCACCTTTCCCAATCCACAGCGTTTGCCCCGCCCGTATGAGGCGCGCGCCATGAGATCAGCGTAGCGCGCCATTCGATTGTGGTGGTCCGTCAGACTCCTGTACGAGAAGTGTTCGAGGTGTCCGGAAAGACGCCCCACACTGCCGTTCACGCGGGTGTTCTCGTGGATTTCCTCCCCGATCCACCCTCCCCGCCGCCGGTCGAACAGCCGGATGAGGCGGTCCGGATACGGGTTCCCGTGACGCAGAAACCGACCGAAGTAATCCGTTATCCGCGGCACCGACCACCCCGCGTGTTCAGGATAGCCCCGGGTGCGTAGCGCCTCGATCTCCTGCCGAAGCTCACTCGTGACGCGCTCGTCGGCGTCCAGGCACAGCACCCAATCGTAGCTGGCACTTTCGATGGCAAATTGCTTCTGTGACCGATAGCCGGGCCAATCGCGCTCAATGACGCGAGCGCCGAGCGAGCTGGCAATTGGCCGGGTTGCATCCGTCGAATGCGAGTCAACCACGATGACCTCATCGCAGAAGCTCACGGACCTCAGGCAGCCTTCGATCCGATCTGCCTCGTTATACGTGATGATGCAGGCGGTCAGCTTCATTGGCATAGAATAGCGCTAATGAGCTCAGTGTTGTTCTATGACCCGTCCTGCCAGCGACCGTACGACACGCGTACGCTCCGCGAGCAGGCAACTGGCGGAACAGAAGCCAGCGTAACTCGAATAGCAGATGCGCTCGGCGCATTCGTGATGCAGCACAACCGGACTGAGGCTTTTGGCTCTTACCTGCCACTACAAAAGATCGCAGGGATCGAACACGTCATCCTGAATCGTGACTCCCGCGCCCTTCCAAAGTTGCGGGAACTTTACCCAGACGCGAAGACCTATCTATGGATCCATGATCAACTCAATCCCGGCTCGAAGCGAGGGCGACGTCTCGCATCGACGGCTCAGCATCTGCGCGAACGCCAAGTCAAGATCATCTGCGTTTCTGATACGCAGCGTAGGGGCGTGGAAGCAACCGTGCGCGGTATCGGGGTTGACGACATCGTCACGGCGGTGACCCTCTACAACCCTGTTTCCGACGATCTAGTGCCGGATGGCTCACCGGTCGATGAGCGCAAGCTGGTCTTTTTCTCATCACCCAACAAAGGGCTGGCGTTCGCCCTGGATGCATTCCGCGCCTTGCGCCGGCGCATGCCCGACCTTTGGTTACAAATCGGCAACCCGGGTTACAAAATCCGCAGGCCCGCGGCGATCGAGGGTGTCGAGTATCTGGGCCCACAGCCTCAGGACCGCATTCACAAGGAAGTCCGCGGCGCCCTGTGCACCTTTTTCCCCAACTTCGTGTTGCCGGAAACGTTCGGCCTGGTGTTTGCTGAATCCAAGGCTGTCGGGACGCCGATTTTGACCTGCGATGCCGGCGCGGCCGCCGAGATTGTCGGCGACCCGCAGCAGGTGCTGCCCGTTTCGTTCGGCCAGCGCGCTTACGAGACTACGTTTCAGAGCTTCCCGCCAGCTTGGCGCAGCATTCCCGCCCGCGTCGCCGACAGCCTCGGATTGTTTGACGCCTATGTGGAGCGCATTCGTGCGTGGCGCGCCGGGGGCCGCCCGAGCACGGTGCCCGACCCGCGCTTCCGGCTCACGGTGGTTGCGGATCAGTGGCGGGCGATGCTGGGGATCCGGTGAAGCTGTTGTTGGTCGTCCGCTGGTCGGCGGTGATCAGCCCGAGCCGCTCGAGGCGTGCCTCGATGGCCCGCAGAGTCCGCCCATGCTTCGCCGCTATATCCGGCAGTGTGTCGCCCGACTGGAACTCGGCTACCAGCGTGCGCTCCTCATCCGCCGACCACGGCAACCCAACATTCTCCGGTAATTGCGCCCGACGCTGCGCCCGTGCGGAAATCTGCTCGAGCGCCGCGACGCCGGCGAGCAACGCGCGCAGCACATCTGCCCGCTGCAACACCGTTCCGGCCTCCAATTCCGCACCTGTGTTTGGGTCCACTCCCTGTACGAGAGCCTGAAGTATCTTACGAGCCCGTTGTTCTTGCATGACTCATACCTTCCATGGTTATTGATCACAATGCCATTGTCAGTAGTCGACAAGCGCTTCCGCTACCTGAACAGCCTCTGTCTTTGCACGGTAATTAGGAGGCCTTGCTGATGCGCGCATTTGTTCTGTTCTTCGGGCTCATGCTGGCGGCGCTGGCCTCGATCGCGATCTTCTCCTACCCGGTGTGGCTGCTGCTGTACCCCCATTTCGACATCAAGTTTCACCGCATGGGCGAGCGCATCGGGATGCTGGCACTGGTAATTGGCTTCATCCTGGTCGCACGCCGCGTGGGGCTGGCCAATAAACAGAGTGTCGGCTACGCGGTGCCACGCCCGCTGTTCATCCGGCAGATGCTCCAGGGAATGGGACTCGGGGTGATCGGCATGACGGCCATCGTCGCGATCATGACGAAGCTCGGGCTGCTGGACTGGACGGAAGCCACCACAGCCACGGGCGGACAGGTTGCCCAGATCGTCTTCAATCGGCTGCTCAGCGGCTTGGCTGTCGGATTCATCGAGGAAACAATGTTGCGGGGTGTGATGTTCGCCGCGATCCAGCGGGAATCGGGCACGAATGCCGCGATCATCCTCACCTCCCTCGTCTATTCAGCGGTGCATTTCCTGGCGAGCTATCACATCGCTCCCGACCAGGTGACTTCCACTAGTGGGCTGGACCTGCTGGCCGGGACACTGCACTGGTTCTCGCGACCCCTGGACATGGCCGACGCCTTCATCTGTCTGTTTGCGGTCGGCTTTGTACTCGCAACAATACGCGCGCGCACCGGCAACATCGCCGCCGGCGTGGGCCTGCACGCCGGCTGGGTTTGGGTCATGCTGATCGCTCACGAGCTCACCAAACCCGTCCGCGACCAGCCGCTCGGCTTCCTGCTGAGTCAGTTCGACGGCTTCGTAGGGTGGCTGGTGTTTGCCTGGACAGTGCTGATGGGATTCGTTCTGCTGCGGTTCTATTATCCGTCGCAGACATCCACGCATGCCCGCGTCCGCCACCGGCAGGGCCAGCGAAGCGGCTGACCGCTCGAGAACACCCCTGAGTGTCGCAAGACTCATTCTTCCGCCTTGCGAATAAACGGGCTCAGGCGTGCTAGGCGCGCGATGGGGTCATCGAGCTCCAGGCAGTATTGTTTCTCCGACAGAGCAATCGGCAGGATTTCCGCCAGCCGGCAGCCCACCCACGAGGCATTGGAGAAGTATTTAGGGACGTTGGCGTACACCTCCCCCAACTCCGGCAGCACCTTGCGGAGCAGCTCGCCTAGATGGTCGTACTCGAGGGGCAGATCCAGCGACTCTTCCGGGTCCACGAACTCCACATCGGCCAGGTGCAGACCGTCCTCCTGTTGCCAGTGCCGCAAGACCGAAAACTTGCGCTCGCCCTGACAGGTGATTCCCAGCAGCCCGTCAGGCAGCGAATTGAAGTCTATGATCCGCGCCGTTGTCCCGACCGCGCTGGTCTCGCCAACGGCGCCCGTCCCCACTTCCGACCCAGCCCGAATCAGCACGACCCCAAACGGCGACTGCTCGCGCATGCAGTACTTCACCATGTCCACGTACCGGGTCTCGAAGATCCGCAATGGCAATGGCCCGTGTGGAAACAACACGGTATTGAGTGGGAACAGTGGAATCATTTCGCGGACTCATTCACAGCCTCCAACTCCGTCAACACCTTGCCGTGCAGGCCCCCGAATCCTCCGTTGCTCATGATGAGAATATGGTCGCCCGGCCGGGCGGACTTCGCGAGCGCGGTGGCCAGCGAGTCAATATCATGGCTCGAATGCCCCTTCGACCCCAGCGAGGCGACAATGGGGCTCGCATCCCAACCCAGATCCGGCGGTGTGAACAACCAGACTTCATCCGCCCCGAGCAGTGACGGTCCCAAGGTTTTCTGGTGCACGCCCATCTTCATGGTATTCGAGCGCGGTTCGAGGACGGCAATGATTCGAGCATTTCCGACCCGTCGGCGAAGGCCATCCACGGTGGTCGCGATCGCGGTTGGGTGGTGGGCAAAATCGTCGTACACCCTGACCCCATGCACGTCGCCACGCAGCTGCATTCGCCGCGCTATGCCCTTGAATGACCCCAATGCCTCGATGGAGTGTTGAACGGTTACGCCGGCATGGCGAGCGGCAGCGATCGCCGCGAGAGCATTCTCCATGTTGTGGGCACCAATCATGTCCCACTCAACCGTACCGCACGGCTTTCCGTCTTCAAGAACCTCAAACTTCGAGAAATCGTCTGAGTTTCCAGCTGGACGAGCCGTCCAAAGGGCATCCGGTGCTCCGACGTCGGATCGAGCGAAGCCCTCGCACGGTGTCCAGCAACCCATTTTCAGCGTCTCTTCCAACCGTACATCTGATGCATTCCAGATGATGCGGCCACTTCCCGGCACAATTCTAACGAGATGATGGAATTGGCGTTGGATGGACTGAACGTCGGGATAGATGTCCGCGTGGTCATATTCCAGGTTGTTCAGAACAGCCGTGCGGGGCCGGTAATGGACGAACTTGGCTCGCTTGTCGAAGAAAGCAGTGTCGTATTCGTCCGCCTCGATCACGAAAAACGGGGTCTCCCCCAATCGGGCGCTGGTGTCGAAGTTGGCGGGCACGCCACCGATCAGGAAGCCGGGCGCGAGCCCTGCCTTCTCCAGAATCCAGGTCAGCAACGACGTCGTCGTGGTCTTGCCGTGGGTCCCCGCGACCGCAAGAACCCAGCGATCCGCGAGCACCTCACGGGATAGCCATTCCGGACCGGATGCGTAAGGGATACCCAGTTCCAGCAAGGCCTCGACGACGGGCTGGCCGCGAGTCATGACGTTGCCGACGACTACAACATCGGGCGCCGGGTTCAATTGGGCGGCGTCGAACCCTTGCACAATGTTGATACCCAGCGCCTCGAGCTGAGTGCTCATGGGCGGATAGACATTTTTGTCGGAGCCGGTGACCCGGTGACCGGCCGCGCGGGCGATGGCGGCAATGCCACCCATGAAAGTGCCGCAGATTCCGAGGATGTGAACGTGCATCGTAAGGGGCTACACCGTTAGGAGTGAAAGAAGGTGAGCACGAGCAGCTCACCGGCAAGGTTTTGCAGGATCACGAGGGCAACACTCGGGGCCAGGGTCCACTCGAGAGCCGCCTTCACAATGTGGCTGTTGGCGGCGATGACCCAGATGAGCAGCGTCAGGCTGAGCAGCGTCACCCCGAATGCTCCGATCGAGTCCGCCTCGAACCGCCGTTGCAGCCACAGTGCCACAATCAACACGGGGGAAAGCACAATCTGGAAGCCGAACACCGCAGTGGCCGTCTGCAGAAAACGCTCCGGCCTCCTGACCGCGTACAGCAGCGCGGCGTACCAGACGAACGTAAATCCGACCTCCAGGACGAGGTTATTGACCCAGTGACCGGCAACCGGGGGCAGAACCGTACCGACAGCCAGTTGGACCCCGAAGAAACCGGCGACCGTGAGCAGGAGAAGCCATGGCGAGGCAGGCAGATCCTCGGGACTTTTGCGCATCAAGGCAATGTCGGTGAATAGCCGGAGCAGCTCAATCATCCCCGGCTCACCCGTATGGACGCGTTCATTACTTTGTATACCGGCGCCTGACTCGCATAATGTGCAGCCTCGGATTGTACAGCCCCATGAGCCAAGTGATCTTCCACCGTTGCAAAGCATAGTCACTACATCCCCTGCCCTTGCCGCGCTCGCTGCCGAGCTGCAATCGTGCGAATTGGTAGGCCTCGACACGGAGTTCCTGCGGGAGAGAACCTATCGAGCCGAGCTGTGCCTCGTGCAAGTGTCGTCACGCAGCGACGCCTGGTGCGTTGATCCGCTCGCGCTTCCTGATCTCTCACCGCTTGCGGCGATGCTCACTGCGCCCGCGATCACGAAAGTCATGCATGCGTCGCGCCAGGATGTGGAGGTACTGTTTCCCATCGCCGGTCTCGTGCGTCCGGTGTTCGATACACAGATTGCAGCAGCACTAACAGGGCTGCCCGCGCAGATCGGGTACGGAGAGCTCGTGCGCCGTTTGCTGGGAAAAGAGCTTTCAAAATCGCACACGCGGACGGACTGGTCACGGCGCCCTCTGTCACCAGAGCAAATTGAATACGCTTTGGACGATGTTCGTTACCTGCTACCGCTCAAGGCTCGACTCGAGGAGCAGCTCGAGCGTTGCGGACGCCTCGGCTGGTTGACCGAAGAGCTGCTCGCGCTCGCCGACACGCGCAACATTACTACCGATCCGGATGAGGCATGGTTGCGGGTGAAGGGGTTGAGATCTTTAGATCCAGCCCGCGAGCGGCTCGCGCAACGACTGGCTGCATGGCGTGAACGTCGCGCCATTGAGCGCAATCGGCCCAGAGGCTGGATTCTCGATGATGCGGCGCTCCGCGATATCGTCATGCAGGTGCCGCGCAGCGCCGAGGCCATTGCGGCGATCCCGGAGTTTCCCGCGGGCGTGCTGAAACATTGCGGTGCCGAAATTTTAGACTGCATCCGTACGGCCGACGTACCCGAGCCGCCTCCCCCGCTCAACGCGCGCACCCGACCGGATCCGGCCAAAACGGCCTTGGTGAAAAAGCTCGGCGCGCTCAATCAGGCACTGGCGGCCGATCTCGGGCTCAGTCCGGAGGTGTTGGCGACACGGCGCGATCTGGAGCTTCTGGTGGACGGCCGCCGGGACATTGGAGTGCTGCGCGGGTGGCGGCGCGAAGTTGTCGGCAATCGGATGCTGGCCGCGCTCTGAGCTCAATCAGTGATAAAGTGCAACGGAAAGTACTGAACCGTGTCGACCGCCCCGCCCATGAAAGACTCTCTCGATGAGCTGCAGGCTTTGCTCGAATTCGAGCGCGCCGCGCGCCTCGAGGCGGAGCGCGCGGGCCGGCTGAAGGACGAGTTTATTGAAGCCCTGGGGCACGAGCTGCGCCCCCCCCTCAACTCGATTCTGGGCTGGTCGCGACTGATGGAGCTCGGGCGTCTGGATGCCACCGAAACTCAATCGGCGGGCCAGACCATTTCACGCAATGCACGCCACCTCGCCCATCTGGTGGATGACCTGCTCGACCTGAGTGCCATCACCAGCGGCAAGATCCGCGTAGATCCCGAAGAAACCGACATCTGCGAAATCGTCGAGGCGGCGCTGGATATTCTGCAGCCCGTGGCCAAGGCGAAGGGCGTGCAGTTGCGCAAGGAGTTCTCCAAGCCCGATTGCCTCGTGTTCGGTGATCCGCATCGCCTGCAGCAGGTCATCTGGCATCTGGTCAGCAACGCCATCAAATTCACGCCCCGCGGCGGGCTCGCATTGGTGACGTTGCGGTCCGAAGGCTCGGACTGCGAAATCTCGGTCACGGACACCGGCACGGGCATCGCCAGCGAAATGTTGCCGTTCGTCTTCGAGCGCTTCTGGCGGGCCGAGACCTCGCCCGAACAGCGATTCTCCGGCCTGGGCCTGGGGTTGGCGCTGGCAAAGCGCTTGGTTGAGTTGCACGGCGGCACCGTGAAGGCCACCAGTGAAGGACCCAACCGGGGGTCGACATTCACCGTTGTGTTGCCGCGCGTGGCCCCTCGCGCCCAACACTCCAATGACCCATCCAACGAGGCGGACCTGCAGTTATACGACTCGCAGGTCAACGTACGAGAGCTTCAGGGCGACTAGAGCCGCGCCGCGGCCGCCAATGGATCAGCGGCCGCGCTTCTTCGCCCTGCTGGAGGCCGACTTTTTCTTCGCTGCCCGCCGGCGGGCAGGTGCCTTCGTTCTTTTTTGACCCGCCTTCGCCAGCGCGGGCCGGCGGCGGGCGCCCTTGCCCGCGGGCTTCTTCGCGGGCGCCTTCTTGGCCGCGACCGACTTTCTCGCCGACTTTTTCGCGGCACCCTTCACCGTTGCCTTTTTAGCCGGGACCTTCTTCGCGGCGGTCTTCCTGCCAGGCGCCGTTCTCGTAGGCGCAGCCTTCTGCTGCGCGGAAGCAGCCGATTTCAACGCCGCTTCCAATCGTGCCGTGACCTTCTCAACGTGTCCCTCGGCGTCGATCGTCCGCAGAATTCCTTTCCGGTCGTAGTAGTCGATCAACGGCCGGGTTTTCTCGTCATACACCTTCAACCGCTTGGCAACCGTTTCCTCAGTGTCATCCGGCCGCTGAATCAACTTGTGCGGTGCGCCCGTCTTCGGGCACTTGTCGTGTTCGATCTGGACAGCCGGCGTAGTCAACACATTGAACACAGCCCCGCAATCAGCGCAGCTGCGGCGTCCGGAAATCCGCCGCATCAGCTCGGCGTAATCCACGTCCATCTGCACAACAGCATCCAACGGTTGACCTAACTCCGTCAGCAACGCATCCAGCGCGTCCGCTTGCAAAAGATTGCGTGGGAATCCGTCCAGGATGAATCCGTCCGCAACGTCCGGCTCCGCCAGCCGTTCGCGGATCATGCCCAGCACAATCTCATCTTCGACGAGCTTGCCGGCATCCATCGCCTCCTTCGCACGCACACCCAATGGCGTGCCATTGGCGACGGCCGCACGCAGCAGATCTCCGGTGGAGATCTGTGGAATTCCGTGCTCCTTCACCAGACGCTGAGACTGCGTTCCCTTGCCCGATCCGGGCGCCCCCAACAGAACGATGCGCATGATGTAATTTATTCGGTTCGTGTCGACAGAAAGGCCCGCCACGTTACCGGCCGTTCCGGGCAAGGTCAAACTCACCGTCCCGCCCCTGAGGGCGGTGCCCTGCGCTATCCTTGGCGTAATTCCCATAAGCATCGCGCAACTGTCAAACATGGCCAAGAAGAAAACCGCACCCAGAAACGCGTTTTATGCTCAATCAGGCGGTGTCTCCGCCGTCATCAATGCCTCAGCGGCCGGAGTCATCGACGCCGCCAGGAAGCACCCCCGCCAGATCGGCAAGCTGTACATGGGACGGCACGGGATCATCGGCGCGCTGACCGAGGACCTGATCGACGTTTACAAGGAAAGTCCGGCGGTCCTGAAGGGTCTGCGATACACCCCCGCGGGTGCCTTCGGCTCGGCCCGCTTCAAGCTCAAGGGCCTGGAGCAGAACAAGGCCGAGTACGAGCGTCTGATCGAGGTGTTCAAGGCGCATGACATTGGATATTTCTTCTACAACGGCGGCAACGACTCCATGGATACCGCCCACAAGGTCTCCCAGATCGGCGAATCTTTGGGGTACCCGATCACCTGTATCGGTGTTCCAAAAACGGTCGACAATGACCTGCCCCACACCGACTGCTGTCCCGGATTCGGCTCGGTGGCGAAATACATCGCCGTCTCCACCCGCGAAGCGGGTCTGGACGTTGCCTCAATGGCGCGAACCTCGACCAAGGTATTCGTGCTCGAGGTGATGGGCAGGCATGCCGGCTGGATCGCCGCGGCGGGCGGGCTGGCCGGTCGCAAGCCAGGCGAGCCCCCGCACATTATTCTGTTCCCCGAGGTCCCTTTCGAAAAGGAGAAGTTTCTCGACAAGGTGAAGCAGTGCGTCACCGACTACGGCTTCTGTGTAATTGTCGTCTCGGAAGGTTCCGCGACCGCTGACGGCAAGTTCCTCGCCGATGCCGGTACGAAGGACGCATTCGGGCATACACAACTCGGGGGTGTCGGCCCCCTCGTTGCAAACATGGTCCGTGAAGCACATGGCTACAAGTACCACTGGGCGGTCGCGGATTACTTGCAGCGCGCGGCGCGGCACATTGCCTCGCAAGTGGACGTCGACCAAGCCTACGCGGTCGGCAAGGCCGCTGTTGAGCTTGCTGTCAAAGGCATCAACTCCGTGATGCCGACGATAGTTCGCAAAGCTTCAAAGCCCTACAAGTGGACGATCGGTCACATCGCCCTTGGCGAGGTGGCCAACAAGGAGAAGAAACTGCCCCCCGAGTACATCAGCGCCGATGGCTTCGGTATTACCGATGCCTGCCGCCGGTACCTCGAACCCCTCATCGGGGGCGAAGCCTACCCGCCGTACAAGGACGGCCTGCCGGACTACGTCCGGATCAAAGGCGTCCCCGTTAAGCGCAAGCTGAAAACGGACTTCAAGGTCTAGAGTGTCGAGCGCCTGAGCGCACACCACCGCGCAGCCGGCCGAAATCTATCCAACCAGACCACACCCTTTGGCCGGCGGAAAAGGAGCCGGGGTGCGCGCGGCCGCTGCCGCGCCAATTATCCAATCGGGCCTCGCAGGAGGTTGTGCTACAGTGCCCCGCGCACGTTTTTGGCGGGTCGTTAAGAACTGTCCAATAGTCGATGTCGCGCGCCTTCGGCGCGAGCCCGCCTACCTACAACTCGTTGTTTTGGGGGGAGGAAGCCTGTGATAGATGCTGCTTCTTGGCTTTGGGTTGCAATCGCCGCTGGTGTTTTAGCCGTGCTGTACGGCGTGTTCTCGATGATGTCTATCTTGCGTCTGCCCGCGGGCAATGCCCGCATGCAGGAAATCGCTGCAGCGATTCAAGCGGGCGCCAAGGCTTACCTCAATCGTCAATACACGACGATTTTCATCGTGGGAATCGTTCTCTTCATTGCCCTCGGTGTAGCAATCGGATGGGCCACCGCCGGCGGCTTCGCGGTTGGCGCGGTCCTGTCGGGCCTCACGGGTTACATTGGAATGAATATCTCAGTGCGGGCGAATGTACGCACGGCGGAAGCGGCTACCAAGGGGTTGAATTCCGCACTGAGTGTTGCGTTCCGCGGCGGCGCCATCACCGGAATGCTGGTGGTAGGCCTCGGCCTGATCGGTGTTGCCGGTTACTTCGCCGTGCTGCGCGGTTCGATCGGCGAAGAAGGAGCGCTGCACGCGCTGGTCGGGCTGGCTTTCGGCGGCTCGTTGATCTCCATCTTCGCGCGACTCGGCGGCGGAATCTTCACCAAGGGCGCGGACGTCGGCGCCGACCTGGTCGGCAAGGTGGAAGCCGGAATTCCCGAGGACGATCCACGCAATCCCGCGGTGATCGCCGATAACGTGGGCGACAACGTGGGTGACTGCGCCGGCATGGCGGCTGACTTGTTCGAGACCTACGCAGTCACGCTGGTTGCGACCATGTTGCTCGGCGGGTTGCTGTTCGCGGCCGATGCGGCCACCAAGTCCAATGCGCTGATCTATCCGCTCGCGCTGGGCGCCGCCTCCATTGTTGCGTCCATTCTCGGAACGTTTTTCGTATCCGCGAAGGAAGGCGGCAAGATCATGAACGCCCTGTACAAGGGCGTGATCGTTTCCGGGATCGTGTCGGCGGTGGCCTTCTATTTCATCACCAAACAGGTGATGGCGGGCTCGGGCAACGTCAACTCCCTGTACGGCTGCGCCCTGGTGGGCCTCGCGCTGACCGCCGCGCTCATCATCATCACGGAGTACTACACGGCGACCGAATACACTCCCGTACAGCGCGTGGCCGGTGCTTCCCAGACCGGCCATGCAACCAACATCATCGCGGGCCTGGGCGTATCCATGAAATCAACCGCTCTGCCGGTGATCGCCGTGTGCTTCGCGATATACGGCTCATACCAACTCGGCGAATCGTTTCACGCGGGCATGGGACTGTACGGCATTGCCATCGCCGCCACCTCCATGTTGTCCATGACCGGGATGATCGTGGCATTGGATGCCTACGGCCCCATCACCGACAACGCCGGTGGGATCGCGGAAATGTCCGGTCTGCCGAAAGCGGTCCGCGACATCACGGATCCTCTGGATGCGGTGGGCAACACCACCAAGGCCGTAACGAAGGGCTATGCCATCGGCTCTGCTGGTCTCGCCGCACTCGTCCTGTTTGCCGATTACACACACAACCTGGAGTCCGCCGGCCGGCATACGGGTGAGATGTTCTCGCTGTTCGATCCGGCGGTGGTCATCGGCCTGTTCATCGGCGGGTTGGTTCCGTACCTGTTCGGCGCGATGGCCATGGAGGCGGTGGGCCGCGCCGCCGGCTCGGTGGTCAACGAGGTCCGGCGCCAGTTCCGCGAGATCAAGGGAATCATGGAAGGTACCGCGAAGCCGGACTACTCGCGAGCGGTCGATCTTCTCACGCGCGCGGCGATCCGCGAGATGATCGTTCCTTCCCTGCTGCCGATCCTCGTACCGATCGTGGTCGTGTACGTGGTGAAGTTCCTGATGGGCGCAGACGCCGGCGTGCGAGCGCTGGGCGGCGTCCTCATCGGAACGATCGTCACCGGATTGTTTGTCGCGATTTCCATGACCACCGGCGGCGGTGCATGGGACAACGCAAAGAAGTACATCGAGGAGGGTAACTTCGGCGGCAAGGGCTCGGATGCGCACAAGGCCGCGGTGACGGGCGATACGGTCGGCGACCCCTACAAGGACACAGCCGGTCCCGCCATCAACCCGCTGATCAAGATCATCAACATCGTGGCGCTGTTGCTGGTTGCGATTATCTGAGGTTTTCGGTGGGGAGGGCCCTCCGGCCCTTCCCACGGGAGCCGCTCAGGCCGCCGGCGTTATGGGTTGAATTCCGCTCAGCAGTCGATGCAACACGGCCGGCGAAGCCGGCTTCACCAGGTGATGATCGATACTGGCCTCGCGGGACCGGCGCCGGTCCTGCTCGTGTCCCAACCCTGTCAGCGCGATGATGGTTGTGGAGGTCCCCTCGGGCAGTGAACGGATCCGCGCGGCCGCCTCGAGCCCACTGAGCTCCGGCATGCTGATGTCCATGAAAACCACGGTGGGCTGAACCTGCCTGAACATCTCGAGCGCCTCTCGGGGACCATAGGCCGTATGCACGTCGTGCCCCATCAGGCTCAACATGAAGGCGACGGCGTCCGCCGAATCCGCCTGGTCGTCCACGACCAGCACCTTCAACGGCACCTCGGCATGAGGCATGTCTTCGATCATTCCCGGCCCTCTCACCACCCGAAGTCGGCCACGTAGCAAGAAATGTGCGCGGCGTGCATTCGTTCCTGCAGCGGCGTTGAGTCACATCGCGGTTAAAGTGCCGTCTTGCAGCAATGTACTACTGCGCCCGCCCGGAATGCGACTCCACCAGTACCGCGCTCACGAGCTCATTCAACCTCGTATAGAACGCGGTGACCGCGGGTTCACCGCTGTCAGACTCACCCAGCTTCTCGGTCAACGCGGTGCGAATTTCGGTGAGCCGCCGCTCCATGCGGCCATCAACGGTCATCTTCCTGCAGATCAAGGCGCTGGCGCAGGCGGTGATTTCAGCGTCCAGGGACCGGGCATCGCTACCCGCAATTTCGACTCCGGCAACCTCGGTCGGGCAACCGGCGGCCAGGTGCTCCCGCCACAGTCGTGCAAGTTGCATAAGGCGCGTCCGTTGGTCGTTGTGGTGTTAGGACGTGGGGCGCCCTTCTTACCACGCCCCTTGATTCCGCGCCAGAAGCCCGCAGAGCGGCTTTGGGCGGCCGGCCGGCTCAGGCAGCCATCGACAACAATTGCGGCCTGCCGACTACGTAACCTTGGATATAGTCCACGCCCATCCGGCGGGCCGCCTCCAGCCCCGCCTCGTCCTCTACCTGCTCCGCAATCACCTTGAAGTTCAAGGTTCGAGCGAGCTTGATCATGGCCGTGACCATAGCCTGGTTGACCGAGTCTCGCGCCAGGTTGCGCATGAACGAGCCGTCGATCTTCAGGTAGTCCATGGGTAGATTCTTCAGGTTCGAGAACGAGCCCACGCCCGAGCCGAAATCATCCAGAGCGAACTGACAGCCCATGCCGTGCAGAACGCCGACGAACCGCCGTGCATGGTCCAGGTTGGCCACCACCGCCGTTTCGGTAATTTCGAAACAGACCTGCGACGGTGTGACACCGGTGCTGTCCAAGCACTCCACCACAAACTCCAGGAACAGGGCATCGCCGAGCGTCTGGCCTGACACGTTGATGGCGACACTGCGGTTGGCCGGAATCGGGATCGCGCCGCGGCCCAGTGCCGCCAGGGTCGTCTGCACCACCCATCGATCGACCAGGCTCATCAGGCGATAGCGCTCCGCCGCCCGGACAAACTCGGAAGGCGGCACTTCGTGCCCGGCCTCGTCCTGTAGGCGCACGAAGACCTCCATCGCGGGGCCGCCCCCATCGGTTCCGTACGCCGGAACGATGGGCTGGTGATACAACTGAAAGCGATTCTCCTTCAGCGCACCCTGCAGCTTCTGCAGCCACTGGATCTCGCCCGTGTGGCGCGCGAGCGCCTCATCGCGTGCCGAATAGACCGCCACGCGGCCCGACCCTTGCTTCTTGGCCACATAACAGGCCGAATCGGCGGCCGCCAACAACTCTTCCAGGGTGCCGCTCTCGCGCGAAATCTCGACGAGTCCGATCGAGACCCCGATATTGAAGATCTTGTCCTTCCAGACGAACCGGTAGTCACCCACCGCCCGGCACACATCATCCGCGATCTGCCGCGCCTTCTCGAGCGGACAGCCGATCAGCAACATCCCAAACTCATCGCCACCCAGGCGCGCGACGGTATCGCTGTCACGAACCGCATCGCGCAACACCTTCGCCACCTCCCGCAACATGCTGTCGCCGGCGAGATGGCCGCTGGTGTCATTCACCACTTTGAAGCGGTCGAGATCGAGGTAACACAACACGTGCTGGCCGTCGCCGCGGTGGCCGCTGTCGATCGACTCTTCCAGGCGGCTCTCGAATTCGCGGCGATTCACCAGCCCGGTGAGCGCATCGTGCGTCGCCTGGTACGACATCTGGCGCGCCAGGCCGCGCAGCTCGGTTACGTCGTGCAGCAGAACGACCGCGCCAACCAACTCCTTGGCGGGGTCGCGGATGGGCGAGGCCGACAGCTCGATGGAGCGTTCGCTGCCGTTTGTCCGCGATAGCAACATGGCGCGGCGACTGAGATTCACGGGCGCGCCGCTGGTCAGCGCCTGCCGCACCGGATCCGACAGCAACCGGCGGTCCGTCTCATCGACGAAGCCGACGATGTCCTCGAGGCTCTTGCCCACCGCCGCAGCGGACAGACTACCCGTGAGGCGCTCGGCGGCCGGATTGATGTAGGTTATGAGCCCCGCCGCATCGGTCGTGATGACCGCCTCGGCCAGCGACTCCAACGCCAGCGCGTGCACGCCGGGCTCGATGTCCGCGGGAACCAACAGCTCCGCCGGCAAATGCAGCTGCCGCACCGTCTGCGTCGGAATGATTTCAACGCCGGTGATGAGCAAGGCAGGCGCGTTCTCGTAGTCGACAACCGCCGTGGTGATTTCCAGCCTGCTCAACTGACCCTGCATGCCGACCATGTCGATCTCGAAGCGCTCGGGACCCGCCTCGCCGGTGAACCGGCGCCGGATGTTCTCGTGCACCAGATCGGCATATTCGGGCGGTACCAGCTCACTCAGGCGCCGGCCGAGCAGATCGACCCGATCAACTCCGACAAACGTCGCAAACTGTCGGTTGGCATACAGAATGGTCTCGCGATGGACGATCACGGCCTCGTGAATGCGGTCGCCGAGCTCGGCAAACAATTTCGGCATGGCGCGCGCCGTTTCGCTGTCGCTGCTGGCCCCTACACGCGTCAACAGGTGATTGATGGAAGTGGTGAGAACCGAGATCTCGGGTTGGGCGCTTTGCACCTCCACGCGGGCATCCAGACGGCCGCCGATCGCTATCTTCTGCACCTGCTGGGATAGCTGCTCGACGCTGCGAATCTCGCGTCTCTGCACCCAATAGAGCACGAGCAGAAGGCTCGCGACCAGTGCGAAGAGAAGGCACAAAAGCCCGACGATCGACATCTACTGTTCTTCCGCGCCTAAGCAAATGGGGTGCGCGCTCACCCGGCCCTTGTCATTGATTTGATTCCGGGGATACGTACAGGCGCAGCATATAGCAACTTGGCCGTATCCCCAGTCCCATTTCACTATATATCGTCGGGGGCGCGCCAAGCGGCGCGACCTGTCTTTTCCGCGCCGTCGACCCGAGACCTCCCGCCCGAACCGCCCGACCGCCCAACGGCCCGTCGCTCGCGATTCGTTTCCTATCGCATCGACGCTTGGCAGGGCCCGGCAAAACCCTTAACTTTGCCCGCGCTTTCACCGATCAGTATTAAGTCCAATTGGAGTGCCCAGATGCAGACCGCCAACGCCCGCGAACAGATGATCGAGCAGCAAGTGCGCGCGTGGGACGTGCTGGATGAGCGTGTGCTCGCGATCTTTCGCAAGATCCCCCGTGACCATTTCGCTCCGGCGCAGCAGCGTTACAAGGCCTACATGGATCTCGAGATCCCGCTGCCGAAGGGCCAACACATGCTCAGACCGAGCGTCGTCGGCAGACTGCTGCAGGCGCTGGAGCTGACTGGCACCGAGCGGGTGCTCGAGATCGGTGCCGGATCGGGATTCATTACGGCCTGCCTGGCGGCCGTCAGCGCTCATGTCGAATCCATCGAAGTCTTTCCGGAATTGGCGGAAGCCGCCAAGAGCAACCTCGCCACCCTCAACATCGGTAACACGCAAGTCGTCACGGCGGACGCCCTGGCGACGACGATGGGGCCCGCCAAGCGCTACGGAGCGATCGCCGTGACCGGCTCCCTGCCGCTCGCGGACGATCGATTCCAGCGCCAGCTGGAAATCGGGGGACGGCTGTTCATGATCGTAGGCGAGGCCCCCGTGATGACCGCACGGCTGGTCCGCCGTACCGCCGAGGACGCCTGGACTTCGGAGAGCCTGTTCGAAACCGTCGTCGACCCTCTGGTCAACGCACGACGCCCGCAGGAGTTCACGTTCTGATGAAGGGCTCGGTCGCCTACCTGCTCGTTGCGCTTGCATCCATGAGCGCGGCGAGCGCCAGGGACTTGGTAGGGGTTTACCAGGATGCAATGAAGAACGATCCCCAGATCCGCCAGGCCGACGCGAATCGGCTGGCCTCCCGTGAGGCGCGACCGCAGGCGTGGTCGGCCCTGTTGCCGCAGATCTCGGGGACCCTCTCGCGGACCGATGACCGCCAGAGCGGCAGCGAGGCTCAGGGTGCCATCGGACAGGGAAGCGGCACGCCGACCGGTCCGACTCAGCCCGTAAACAATTCCACCGCGGCGGTTCCGTACTCCATCGATACGATCAGCAAGGGCTGGGGCCTGAACCTGCGGGAGAACCTGTTCTCCTGGTCGAACTGGATGTCCGTGAAGCAGGCCGAGAAGGAAGTTGCGCAGGCCGAGGCGACCTACCAGGCCGCCCAGCAGAACCTGATACTGCGTGTCGCACAAGCGTATTTCAATGTGCTGTCAGCGCTCGACGGCCTGGATGCGAACCAGGCTTCGTTGGAGGCCATCTCCCGTCAGTTGGACCAGGCGAACAAGCGATTCGAAGTCGGCCTCATTGCCATCACCGACGTCCAGGAAGCCAAGGCAGCGCGGGACACGGCGGCGGCAGCGGTCATCGCGGGCAAACGCACCTTGGCGACCGCCGGCGATCAATTGAGCGAGATCACCGGACAAAAATACGATTCATTGAACAAGCCCGGCGAGGATATGCCGCTCAACGCGCCGCAGCCGGCGGATGAGGATCGCTGGGTCAGCGTGTCGCTCGATCAGAATGTCTCCCTGCTTTCGAATCGTCTGCAGGCTGATATCGCCCGAGAGAATGTCAGGGTCGCGTTCGGCGGACACCTGCCGACGCTGGATTTGCTCGCGAGCAAGAGCCGAACTCGAGTGGATGGTGACGAAGCGGTCGCGGGCAACCCGTTCAGCCTCAGCAATACCATCAACGATCGGCAATACACGCTGCAGATCACTGTACCGATTTTCAGCGGCGGACTGACACAGTCGCGGGTGCGCCAGGCGCAGTATCAATGGATTGCGGCCAAGGAGGGAGTGGTGCAATCGTCCCGCGCCACGGAACGCCTGGCACGCGATGCCTACCTGGGAGTGATCAGCGGAATCGCGCGGGTGCAGGCGCTGCGCCAGGCGCTCGAGTCGAGTCAGACTGCGCTGCAGGCAACCGAAGCCGGCTATGAAGTTGGGACACGAACGGCTGTCGATGTGCTCAACTCGCGGCGCACGCTGGTGCAGGCACAAACCGACTACGCGGTGAGCCGTTACGACTACATCATCAGCGTGATTCAACTTCGACTGGCGGCGGGCAACCTGTCGACGAACGATGTCACCGAGATCAACAAGTGGCTGGCCGTTTCAGCCCCGACGATCCCGTCGATCAAGGCCCCCGATCAACCTCAGGTGATGGAGCAGAACGAACCCGGCGCGCCCGCCCAATCCGCGCCGTCGCCGATCACGCCACAACCCCCGCCGCAGCCGCCGGGCCAAACATCCCGGCGCTGATCAACCCACGGCGTCGGGCGCCGCCGGTGCGCCACCGAAGCTCTGATCGCCGCAGGACAACGGCCGCCATCGCCCGCCCGCGCTCATCCCCGCAGCAGCGGCTCAATCAACCCTAACAACTTTCCCAATGCCCCGCGATTGCTATCCACGCAATCGCGTCCGATCGCCCCGATTCGAGCGCGCTCGTCCGGATCCGCCAGCAGCGCGGCCACGCGGCCGCCGAGCTCATCGGCATCACGCACGACTTCGACCGCGCCCCGCTCAATCAGGAGCTTGGCGATGTCCGGCCCATTACCGTTGTACGGCCCCGTCAGAACAGGCACACCCAACGCCGCGGGCTCCAACAGATTGTGGCCACCAATGGGAACCAGGCTTCCCCCAACAAACGCCACATCCGCCGCCGCGTAAAATTCCAACAGCTCACCCAGCGTATCCACGAGCAACACATCGGCCTCGCCTGCGGCCGACCCGGCTTTCTCGCCCGCTCGCTGTGACCGCCGCACGAATCGAGTACCGGCCCGCTGCAATTCATGCGCAACCTCCTCAAAACGCGGCGGATGCCGCGGCACGAGTACCAACAGCGCACTCGGCGCGGAGCCACGAACGATCCGCTGCGCCTCGCGGACAATTTCCTCTTCGCCGGCATGTGTGCTGCCCGCCACCCACATCGGCCGGGAGGCAGCATAATACTCCCGCAACCGCCGTCCCCGTTCTCCTATGTCCTGCGGCAGGCTGAAATCAAATTTGATGTTGCCGGTTACGTGGGTGCGCTCGGGATCCGCCCCCAGCGACACAAACCGGCTGGCATCCCCTTTCCCCTGTGCCGCCACGACCGCGGGTCGCGCCAGCGCAGCCCTGAACAGCGACCCCAGCCGCCGATACCGGCTCACCGAGCGATTGGAAATCCGCGCACTAGCCAACACCAACGGCACCTTGCAGCGTCCGCACTGGTAGTACAGATTCGGCCACAGCTCCGTCTCGAAGATCACCGCCAACCGCGGCTGCACCCGCTTGAAAAATCGCCGCACCGACCCCGGCAGATCAAAAGGAACGTAGCGCACCTGAGCTATTTCCGCGAACAACACCTGCGCGCGTGCCGCACCCGTTGGCGTCAGCGTCGTGACCAACACCGGTATGGCCGGATAACGTTCACGCAAGGTTTTCACCAGCGCCGCGGCCGCATTCACTTCACCCACGGATACGGCGTGCACCCATATCCCGCCGGGCGGCAGCCGCTGCCCGAAACCGAACCGCTCGGAAAAATTCGCCCAGTAGCTGCGATCAAACAACCCGCGCCACAACATCACCAGGCTGATCACCGGGGCTGCCAGGTAGACAGCCAGGATATACAGGTAGCGCATGCCGCCGCCCGGGACTTCAGGCGGTGGCCACGAGGGACCGATCGCCGGAAGTCTGCCGGTATCCATCCAGCAAGCCGTGCCAGTCCGCCTCACCGAACCGGTCGCGCGGCAACGAGTAGGTGATTTTCTCGAGGGAGCGCCGCAGGCGCACCAGATTGCCATCGCGCCACAACCCCGAACGGCGTAACTGGCACTGATCGAAGTCGATCATGTAGACCTTGGCGTCCTCGTTCAAAAGCAGGTTGTGAGAATTGAGGTCAGCGTGGCAGACGCCCAGATCGTGGAAGCGCCGGATGCAACGGCCGATCTCGATCCACGTGAGAATCGACAACGCGCCCTGCGCGAGACATTCTGCAAGCGAACCGACGGTGTTGAGACGCTCGGTGAGGATGTCCCCGGTGTAAGTAATTCCGTCGTGTTGATAACGGGCGCCGAGCGGGGCCGGCACGGGTAATCCGGCTCGATGCAACCTATAGGTCAGTTGCCACTCCGCGAACGGCCGCGTTTCCTGTTCCCCCCGCCAGAAGTATTTATCACGCGAAAAGCGCGCCGCCAGCCCCCCGCGGTGGTAATGCCGCAGTACAAATTGCCGTCCGGCTGATCTGATGTAGTGCACGGCGCCGCGGCCGCGCGCGGTCCCATCGAGCTCTCCACGCGCTTCCCAATGTTTAGGATCAAACCAGACCGGGCTCAAATTGCCGACCCGGGACCCGTCATATAGCATGGCCCCACCGGGTACCTGCGCATGCTTGACTTCAGATCCGAGCGACCACTTGTTACTCATGCGCTGCGCACTTGCAAGCCGGCTCGCGGACGAACCGGCAACCTGTAGGGGCGCCCAAGGCGCCGGCCCCGATCGCCGCTCATTACGTCATCTCTCCTCATGGCCCAACCCACAAGCGTTTGCATCCTTCGTCTCTCTGCCATCGGCGATACGTGCCACGTGGTACCGATCATCCGTACGTTACAGCATGTATGGCCGACGACACAGCTCACGTGGATCATCGGCAAGACAGAAGCTCGTCTGATGAAACTCGTCGATGGCGTGGAGCTTATCACCGTCGACAAGCGCTCCGGTTTGGCAGGGTTCCGCAATCTGCGCGAGCAGCTACGTGGTCGACGCTACGACGTACTGCTTCACATGCAGCTTGCAATCCGAGCTAGCGCACTGGCGTACGCAGTGAGTGCGCCGATCAAACTGGGCTTCGATCGCGCCCGGGCCCGCGAGCTTCAATGGTTGTTTACAAATGAGCGCATCGCACCCCGCACGCGCGAGCACGTGCTCGACAGCTTCTTCGGATTCCTCGCCGCCCTGGGCATCCAAGAGCGCGTCATGAAATGGAACCTCCCGTTGCCCCCCGAGGCCGTCCGTTACGCCGAACGGCTGATTCCCGATTCGCAACCCACATTGGTCATCAGTCCCTGCTCCAGTCACCCGCTGCGCAACTGGGAAGCCGATCGGTATGCGGCCGTCGCTGACTACGCGGTCGAGCATCACGGCATGCGTGTGATCCTCGCGGGCGGCCCGACTCCCCTGGAGAAGGGAACCGGCACCGCGATCGAGCGGCTGGTCAAAACCCGGGTCATCAATCAGATTGGCCAGGACACTCTCCCTCAGCTTCTCGCGTTGCTGAGCCGTGCCCGGGTCCTGATCGCACCCGATTCAGGACCCGTCCATATGGCCACCATGGTAGGCACACCCGTAATCGGCTTATATGCGGCTACAAACCCCGAACGCAGCGGCCCCTATTTCTCACGCCAATGGTGTGTAAATGCCTATGCCGAGGCTGCAGCTCGGTTCTGCGGAGGCAATCCCGACGACTTACCGTGGACACGCAAGATCGAAGTTCCGGGCGTCATGAACCTGATCTCCGTCTCCAGCGTGACCGCGAAGCTCGACGCGCTGTTACGTTAAACTCTGATCCATGAACGACGTACTCGTGCCGATCTCACCCGGTGAGCTGCTGGACAAGATCACCATCCTGCGCATCAAGGCGGTGCGGATCACCGACCCGGCGAAAGTCGGCAATGTGCGCCTGGAGCTCGGCCTGCTGGAGAAAACCTGGAAGGACAGTGGGTGTTCTGCAGCCGACGTGACCGCCGACGAGCGTGCATTGCATTCGGTGAACGAGCGCCTATGGGACGTCGAGGACCGCATCCGTGAAAAGGAAGCGGTACAAACCTTCGACCGCGACTTTATCGAGCTCGCCCGCGCCGTCTACGTCTACAACGACGAGCGGGCTGCAATCAAAAAGCGCGTGAATCTCGCTCTCGGCTCGCGGATCGTCGAAGAGAAGTCGTACAAGCAGTACCGCGCCGAGGGTGCTCAGTCGCTCAAGATTTGAGCGTGTACTCGGCCCCACAGTAGGGGCACTTCGCCCAGCCGGTCTGCTGAATGGGAAGGTACACGCGCGGATGTGAATTCCAGAGGTACATCTGCGGCATGGGGCACGACAGTGGCAGATCCTCTGCCGTCACATCGTACTGGTTCTGGGCATTGGGCTGAATCAGCACCTTCATAGTCACGGCCATGGGGGTCAGCTACACGCGAATGGAGTGAAGAGCCGGATTATAGATGATCCGGTTCGTCAGCCATGGCCCGATTCCACACGCGGGTGACCGCGGCCCGCTCGGTGGCAAATTCGCTGCTGGCCACAATGGGCTTCTCGTTCATGAGCGACAGGTGGTGCGTACGCACACGGTAGGCTTGGTAGGCGACGATCAGCAGGTCGACGGTGACCTGCGGGACCAGATCCGCGGAGGCGACCGATTCGAGCTGCCGGATCGTGTCCGAGAACATCACAATCGGCGGATACTCCTTTGCCCAGCGCAGCGCCCAGTACTGGGCCAGAAACTCGATGTCCGCGACGCCGCCGGCGTCCTGCTTGATGTCGAACTGGGATTCGTCGGCCTTCGACAGCTCCTTCCGCATCCGCTCACGCATCGTCCGGACCTCCGAACGCAGCGTGTCGCGCCGCACGTAATTCGACAATACATCCATCCGGATGGACTCGAACTCCGCCCGCAGCTCCGCAGCACCCGCAACCGAACGCGCATGCAAAAGCGCCTGGTGTTCCCACGTCCAGGCCTCATTGCGTTGATACTCCGCAAACGCATGGATGCTCGTAACCAGCATCCCCCCTTTGCCGCTGGGCCGCAGTCGCACGTCCACCTCATAGAGTCGACCCGCGACCGAGTGCATCGTCAGCAAGTGAACGATTCGCTGCGCGAGGCGCACAAAGAACACCTGGTTATCGACAGGCTTCGCGCTGTTGGTTTCCTGATGCTCGCCACGAGAGTCGTGTAGAAACACGAGATCCAGATCCGAGGAGTAACCGAGCTCCATGCCCCCGAGCTTGCCGTAGCCGGCCGCGGCCACCCGGACGGGGCGTGGACCGTTGCCCTCATCGCACAGGGGAGTGCCGTATTGCGCCGTGATCTGTTGCCAGCTCAATTGCATTGCGCGCTCGACGATCAGCTCCGCGATATCGGTCAGCTGATCGCTCACCTGCATGACCGGCAGGCGCCCGGTCAGATCCGCGACGGCCACTCGAAACATGGCAGCCCGTTGGAAGTGCCGCAACGCTTCGACCTGGCGCTCCGGGTCGTCATCCTGAAGGAGATCCATGCGCAGAGCGAGCTCGCGCGCGAGATCCTCGCGTCCTGTCGACCCTGACAGCACTCGCCCGTCAATCAACTCATCCAACAGCAGCGGGTAGGAAGCAATCTGCTGCGCCAGGAAATCGCCGTATCCACACAGCTCGACGAGCCGTTCGCGCGCCGGAGCACTCTCCTGGAGCAAGGCAAAGTAGGCCGAGCGCTGGCCGATCGCCTCGATGATACGCAACACGCGCTGCAGCACCATGAGTTGTCCGCCGCCCGCGGCAATATCGGACAGCAGCACCGGCAGCAGGCTCTGCAGCCGCTTCCTCCCGGGCTCATCGAGCTTGCGGACCAGTGAAGACGCCCGCAATACCAACAGGCTGCGCGTCGCCTCCTGCGGCTGTCGGAAGCCGGCCGCGGCCAATGACTCCGTCAGTGCGGCGGTCTCGGCCTGCGAATCCCAGAAGCGCCCGAGGTCGATCCGGACTGCATGGCGATCCGGATCGCTCCCGCCGAACACCACGAACCGGAACTGGCTGCTGACACGGGAGCGGTGCTGATTCAGCTCCTGCACCATCGCCGGCCAGTCGGTGGCGCCCATCGCGACGGCAATCCGCTGCCTGCACACCGCATCGTCCGGCAGCTTGTGAGCCTGTGCATCGGCCAACATCTGCAGACGATTCTCCAGGCGGCGCAGGTATACATAGGCCGAGTGCAGATCCGCAACCACATTTGCAGGCAACAGCCGCGTCTCTCCCAAGACGCTCAAAGCTTTCAACAACGAGGGAGTCTGCAACCGCCGATCGCGGCCGCCCCGAATGAGTTGGAACGACTGGACGATGAATTCGATCTCGCGAATGCCGCCGGGCCCGAGCTTTATGTTATCCGCGAGCTCCCTGCGTTCCACCTCCCGCGCAATCAGTGCTTTCATCTCCCTGAGGCTTTCGAACACTCCGAAGTCAAGATAGCGTCGATAGACAAAGGGCCGGACGGCGGAACTGCGGAGCTCCTCGTATTCCCGGCCAGCAGTGATCGCCCGGGCCTTCACGTAGGCGTACCGTTCCCAGTCGCGGCCGTGGCGCGGCAGATAGTCTTCAAACGAAGCAAAGCTCGCGACCAGCGGACCACTGTCCCCAAAAGGACGCAGCCGCAGGTCCACCCGCAGAACTATCCCGTCCGCTGTCGGCGTTTCCAACATCCGCACGAGCCCCTGCCCCAGCCGGGTAAAGAACTCCTCGTTTGAAATTGAGCGCTTGCCGTTCGTTTCGCCATATTCGGGAAACAGCAAAACCAGGTCGACGTCGGAGGAAAAGTTGAGCTCGCCGCCACCCAGCTTCCCCATCCCAACGATGACGAGGGGTTGGACGACTCCGCTTTCCGAGCAAGGCTCGCCGTAGCGCGCGACCAGGGGGCGACGCGCGAACTCGCATGCGCAAGCAATCGCCGCATCGGCGAAGGCCGTCAGATCGGCCAGAACTTCCTCGAGGTGCGCCCAGCCGGCGAGATCGCGCCAGGCGATGCGCACCATCTCACGACGGCGCCACTTGCGAAGATCCTCGAGGAATTGCGGCTCGGTCTGCGAACGGGGAGCCCGGGCCGTGAAATCGTCAGCAGCGAGTTTGCGCTGCAGATCGTGACTCGCAATCAGCTCAGGCAGCAGCCTGCTGTCACGGATGCAGGATTGAGAGACGAAATCGCTCGCCGCAAAAACAAACGGCAGCGACTCCCGGATCGAAGCCGGCGCCGCCTCAACGGCGGCGAGCACCTCACCGGTCAGTTCCAGACATTGCCACCCAGATCGTGAAATGAAGAGCTCTCCAGACGCCGCGTCAAACCTTTGAACCGGGAAGACTGAGCGTACACCTGGGCTCCATCGGAGGCATCCACCGCACCCGACCGACCGTCGATCTCACTGTTCTGGATGTGCACATTCGCCGCCCGTGCCAGAACTCCGATCCCCTTCGCACTGATGTGGGTATTGGTGATGTGAATTTCGCAGCCGTCTTCGGCCCTGATGGCGTCACCATCGAATTCCAGGTTGCGATTGTCAATCTGCAACAGGCGATCGCCCTGGCAGATGATGGGATCGTGCAGCCGCTCTGGAACGCCGCGGGGCGCAGCGGACGGTGACGCTATCGTAGCGACAGCCTTCGGGCCACTGGCCTTGATGCTGTAACCAGGTCCCTCGGCCAACACACTTCCGGGGTTGGCATGAGCGGCGGAAGCGGCCCGCGGCCCCTTGACGGTCTCAGGCGCCTGGACTGGCTCGGCGGGCACAGCCGCATCGCCACTGGAAGCAACGACCGGATTGCCTCCCTGCTGTGAAGATCCAGGTGAAGGTATCTCGTCATGAACCGGCGCTACTGGCGGCGGCGCAGCCTCCGGCACCGATGTCTGCGTTGCCGGAAGAAGTGGCGACGGCGCCGCGGATGCGTTGCTCGCGGGAGTCATCGCCGCCTGCTTGCCAGAGGCAGCAAGCGCCGCCGCAGGCCCTGCAATCACCTGATCGATGGGCAGGACAACCAGCTGCCCCGACTCCTTCACACGGACCGTGAAGGTCTTTGCTTCAGTGTCGGAGGCGACCAGCTCGATCCGGTCATTGCGCTCGAGCGCCTGCTTCGTCCAGGCCATCTGCTCCTGGCCGCCGCCCGCGAGTTTGGAACAGGCGCCCAGCGCCAGCAACAACCCGGCGGTGAGCATCGGTTTAACAATAGCTGGCATTCTATTCTCCTCTACATCGTCGCGCCCCGAAGAGGCGCGACGGTGTTCGGAATCAGAACATAGCATGCCGCTCAATCATCGATCAGCACCGCTACGCGAGTGACGGTGAACGTGCTCGCCACTGTCATATTGTCCAGTCGCCGCGCTCGCCACCTCAGTCGCGCGCGGGGCGGGATGCGTCGTCAACGGCGTGATTAAGCATGCAAACGTATTGAAGTTCTCCGTCTTGTATTTGCCGCGACGAGCCATGGCGAAAATCGTGTTGGCGTCCGCCATGATCCTGGGCGGCGTCGCGAGCTTTGTCATATCAATCGTCTCGCGCCCACGTACGCTATTCCGTTGAAGGATGGGTCGTCGCCATGCCAACCGGCGACACGGTCACTCCCTCAGGAACAACAACCTGCGCTGTGTTGGAGATCAGTTTAGTTTGCCGAGCGTGGGGTGTTGGGTAGTCGCGACAGAAGAATGAATGCCGCAACAATCCCCGGATGAACGCAGTGCGATTGTTCCAAAACCGCACAGTTCTTGCCGGTGAACCGCGAGCGCGCCCGTGATCCTCGAAAAAGTCGCAGCCACTTGCGCAAAAAAAAACCCGGCCAGAGGCCGGGTTTCAATAATGCGCGGAATAGGGGGTCTTGTTCCGCGTCTTTCGGGGTTACGCCGCACTTAGGGGGCACGGCAGCAACCCTTAACCGTCATGAGTATCTTATCGATGTTGTGTTACAGATTCGATATCCCTTTTGGGGGGGGACCTACATATCCATTCCGCCCATGCCGCCCGGCGGCATTCCGCCACCATGGCTGTGCTCCTCATCCTTCGGAGCTTCGGCAATCATCACCTCGGTCGTCAGCAACAGACCTGAAACAGAAGCTGCATTCTGCAACGCCAGGCGTGTGACCTTGGTCGGATCCAGAATTCCGGCATCCAGCATGTCACCAAACTCACCGGTCGCGGCGTTGTAACCGAACGAGCCCTTGCCGTCCTTGACGCGGTTGAGGATCACAGCAGGATCTTCACCGGCGTTATCGACGATCTGACGCAGTGGCTCCTCGATCGAACGACGCAGGATCGCAATACCCACCTGTTGGTCTTCGTTGGAACCTTCGAGTTTCTCCAGCGCCTTCTGGGCGCGGATCAGGGCAACACCGCCGCCCGGGACCACGCCTTCCTCGACGGCTGCGCGGGTTGCATGCAGAGCGTCCTCGACGCGAGCCTTCTTCTCCTTCATCTCGACTTCGGTCGCCGCACCGACCTTGATCACGGCAACACCGCCGGAGAGCTTGGCGACTCGCTCCTGCAGCTTTTCCTTGTCGTAGTCGGAAGTAGCTTCGTCGGCCTGCTGACGAATGGACTCGATGCGCGCCTTGATGTCGGACGCCTTGCCGGCGCCGTCGATGATGGTCGAGTTTTCCTTCTCGACTACAACCTTCTTGGCTTCGCCCAGGTCGTTGACCGTGGCCTTCTCCAGCGACAGGCCCACTTCATCGGAAATCACCGTGCCGCCTGTGAGGACCGCGATGTCCTGCAGCATAGCCTTGCGGCGGTCGCCGAAACCCGGAGCCTTCACAGCAGCAACCTTGAGGATGCCGCGGATGTTGTTGACGACCAGGGTCGCCAGCGCTTCACCTTCCACGTCCTCCGCAATCACCAGCAGCGGACGGCTGGACTTCGCCACGCCCTCGAGGAGCGGCAGCATTTCGCGGATGTTGGAGATCTTCTTGTCGACCAGCAGGATCAGCGGCTTGTCGAGCTCCGCCACCTGGTTGGCCGGGTTGTTGATGAAATAAGGCGACAGATAGCCGCGGTCGAACTGCATGCCCTCGACCACTTCCAGCTCATTGTCGAGACCGGAGCCTTCCTCGACGGTGATCACGCCTTCCTTGCCAACCTTTTCCATCGCATCCGCAATGGTCTTGCCGATCGACTCGTCGGAATTCGCGGAAATCGTGCCGACCTGGGCGATCGCCTTGGAGTCCTTGCACGGCTTGGAGAGCTTCTTCAGCTCCTCGACGGCGGCTGTCACGGCCTTGTCGATACCACGTTTGACGTCCATCGGGTTGCGGCCGGAGGCAACAGCCTTCAGGCCTTCACGGATGATGGCCTGCGACAGCACCGTCGCGGTGGTCGTGCCGTCACCAGCCTCATCGGAGGTGTTGGAAGCAACTTCCTTCACCATCTGCGCGCCCATGTTCTCGAACTTGTCCTTCAGCTCGATTTCCTTCGCGACCGACACGCCATCCTTCGTGATGGTGGGGGCGCCGAAGCTCTTCTCGAGCACCGCGTTGCGGCCTTTGGGACCCAAGGTTGCCTTGACGGCGTTGGCGAGGACGTTCACGCCTTTGAACATGCGCTGGCGTGCGTCGTCGCTGAATCTGACTTCTTTAGCTGCCATTTTCGTAACCCTTTGATTTACTTGGATTCAATCACGGCCATGATGTCTTCCTCGCGCATCACAACCAGTTCGTCCCCGTCGACTTTCACCTCGGTGCCGCTGTACTTGCCGAAGAGAATCTTGTCGCCGACCTTGACGTCGAGGGCGCGGACCTGGCCGTCGTCGAGAATCTTGCCTTTGCCGACCGCTACGACCTTGCCTTCCACAGGCTTTTCAGCCGCGGAATCGGGAATCACGATGCCGCCCGGAGAGGTGCGCTCGGACTCCAGACGTTTCACGATGACGCGGTCATGAAGAGGACGTATCTTCATGGAAGTCGCTCCTTTAGAAGCTATTGATTGATAAAAGAATATAGGTACCGGGGAGCCTGTTAGCACTCTCCCCAGGTGGCTGCTAATGATAGTGAGTGAACCTGTAAATTCAAGCGCAAACGGAAGTTTTTTCGCGCCGTGAGGTCAAACCGGTGGCGCGCGGTTCCGCCACCTACCAAAATCCATGCTTATGAAACCAATTGTCGTGACCCTCATTGGCTTCCTGCTCATCGCGGCAGGGCCCGCGCTGGCGGACATCGGCGCCTCTTCGAACGCGAATTTGAAGCCTGCGACCGGGATCGCCGCGGCCGTGCAGGCGGCCAAGAAGAATTCAGGTGAACCCCTGCCGGTCGACGATGCCTTCCGCTTCAGCGCGCTGCCGGACGGGCCCGACTCAATTCGGCTCATCTGGGGGATCACGGACGGTTACTACCTTTATAAGTCCCGCATCAAGGCTTCGAGCGACTCCTCTCGGGTCCAGCTAGGCACGCTGTCCCTGCCGGCCGGCGAGCCGAAGGAAGACGAGTATTTCGGCAAGCAGGAGGTCTATCACCACGACGTGGTGGGCTCGATTTCGGTTTCCCGATCGAGCTCCGGCGAGCTGACCGTGCCCTTGAAGGTCAGCTACCAGGGCTGCAATTCGATCATCGGACTGTGTTATCCGCCGCAAACGAGGGTGGTGAATGTGTTGCTGCCGTCGCCGGGCGCGGGAGCGCCCCACGCCGGCGGACCGAGCGACGCTACGAGGACATCTTCGGTCGCCAGCTCGAGCGCCACCCCCATCACGACTTCGGGGGCGTACGTCTCTGCACAGGACAGACTGGCTGACATCCTTCGAAACGGCAGTCTCGTTGCCGTACTCGGATTCTTTTTCGCAGCCGGCGTAGGGCTCTCGTTTACGCCGTGCGTGCTTCCAATGATTCCGATCCTGTCGGGACTCATTGTGGGCGATGGTGAGAAGGTGACGCCTGCACGAGGCCTTTCTCTGGCGTTCTCCTACACACAGGGGATGGCCCTCACCTACGCTGCGGCCGGAGCGATCTTCGTCCTGGTCTTCAAGCAAGCACCGCAGGCGTTCTTCCAACAACCCTGGGTCATCATGTTATTTGTTGCTCTGTTCGTGGCGTTGGCGTTCGCCATGTTCGGCGCATACACGTTGCAAATGCCGAGCGCACTGCAAACCAGACTGACCACCCTGAGCAATGGCCAGAAGTCAGGCACCTATGTGGGCTGCTTCGTCATGGGTGCATTGTCAGCATTGGTCGTCACTGCATGCGTCGCCCCCGCGTTGATCGCTGCGCTGTCGGTCATCAGTCAGACAGGCATGATCGCTCGCGGAGCTGCCGCGCTGTATGCCACCGGCTTGGGTATGGGAGTGCCGTTGCTGCTGGTGGGCGGCTCCGCAGGATCATTGCTTCCGAGGGTCGGTCCATGGATGGATACCGTGAAATCGATCTTCGGTGTCCTGTTTATCGGACTCGCCATCTATTTCCTGCAGCAACTGGTTCCCGACGCAGTCTCCATGCTGCTGTGGTCCGCACTGGCCGTGATAGCCGGTTTCTGGATTTTCGCACTGAAAGCGCGTGACGGAGGTCCCGCGCCGGCGGCTGTCCGAGCCCCCGGACTGCTGGCAGTCGTGTACGGAATCATCCTTCTTATCGGAGTGGCCGCAGGTAGCACCGATCCACTGCAACCGTTGGGGACGTTGCGGGCCAGCGACGGCGCCGGCGTCAATGCCGTTGCCACGAAAGAGGCCGCACTTGCATTCGAATCGATCAAATCACTCGACGATCTCAACAAGCGGGTGGCCGCGGCGACCGCCGCAGGCAAGCCGGTCATGCTGGACTTCTATGCTGACTGGTGCACCTCGTGCAAAGAGATGGAGCGCTACACCTTCAGCGACAGATCTGTGCAGGCAGCCCTATCCAAGGCCGTGCTGCTCCACGCGGATGTCACTGCAAATGACGCGGTGGATCAGGAATTGATGCACCACTTCGACATCCTGGGGCCTCCGACCATTGCGTTCTACGGGCCAGACGGGGCGGAACGTCGGAACTTCCGGGTGGTGGGCTACATGAAGGCGCCCGATTTCGCTGCTCTCGTGGCCAACGCGATCAGACCCAACCTCAGCGCCGCGAACGCCGGCTCGAAGTGAAAGACAGTCTGCGCGTCCCGGTTGCTGTCGCTGTCATCTGTGTTGGCGGCGCGGCCGGATTCCTAGCGGCGCACCTCGGCCATACAGCGCGTGGTCAAATGGCAGTGGACACATCGCCAACACCCCCTCCGCCCGAAGTCAACGCGCCTGCGCCCCCCGCACAGCACCCCATTCCAACGGTGCTGCCCAACTTGTCGCTGGCCGACCCGAGCGGTATCAAACATCCTCTGTCGCAGTGGAAGGGACGCCCGCTCATGATCAATTTCTGGGCGACCTGGTGCGCCCCCTGCCGCCGGGAGATCCCCCTACTGAAGGCGATCCGCCGGGAGCGCGCCAAAGACGGCATCGAAATCGTCGGGATTGCCGTCGACTTCCGCGATGCGGTGCAGAAGTACGCACGCGAGATGAGCATCGACTATCCTGTGCTGGTGGGCGAGCAGGACGGCCTCGAGGCGATCGCCGCATTCGGCATGGACACCGTGTTCCCATTTACGGTTTTTGCCGATGCTCGCGGGCGGATCGTGACCCTCAAAGTGGGTGAGCTGCATGCCGATGAGGCTCGGCTCATCCTGGATCGGGTCAAAGGCATCGATCGGGGACGCCTCGACTTGGCAGGCGCCAAGAAGGAAATCGCGGACGGAATGGCCGCCCTCGCGGCTGAGCGCGCCAGGCATGAAGCGCAGGAAGAGGCCCAGGCCCCGCCGGTGAGCTAGCCGTCCTGTTGGACGAAAATAGCTCCCTGAAGTACCCCATTCGCTGCGAATTGGGTTACATTCGCGCCCGTTTCCAGTCGCTGCAATGATTCAATGGCGCGCGTGCTTCTCCTCAACGGACCGAATCTGAACTTGCTGGGCAGCCGCGAGCCCGCTGTCTACGGGGCCGATACCCTCGAATCCATTGAAAAGCGCGCCGCGGAGCTGGCGCGCGAGGCCGGCCACGAGCTGGTGGCATTCCAGAGCAATTCCGAGGCCGAGCTGATCGGGCGCATTCATGGAGCCGCGGCCGACCGCATTCGTTTCTTGATTTTCAACCCGGGCGCATTCACGCACACCAGCATTGCACTTCGCGATGCCTTGCTCGGAGTGCGCCTACCGTTCCTGGAGATACACCTGTCCAACACGAAGGCGCGTGAAGCCTTCCGCCATCACTCTTATTTCTCAGACATTGCGGTCGGTGTGATCACCGGCCTGGGCGCCTTCGGTTATGAGCTCGCGGTGCGAGCCGCCGTACGGCACCTCGAAAATCCATAATCGCCAATTGGAGCGCTCCCCTTCATGGATATCCGAAAGATCAAGAAACTGATCGAGCTGCTGGAGGAATCCGGCATTGCTGAGATCGAAATCAAGGAGGGCGAGGAAGCGCTGCGTATCAGCCGCATGCCCACCGGCGGCATCGCAGCCGCCCAACTCGCCCCCATGCCCATGGCCCTTCCGGCGGCGCCGATTGCAGCGGCACCGATCCAGGCTGCCGCGGCCCAGGTCGCCCCGGCACCGGCGGGCAAGGCGAAGGGTAACGAGCACGTCGTCACGGCCCCGATGGTCGGAACGTTCTACGGCGCACCCTCGCCGGGCGCCAAGCCGTTCATCGAAATCGGCGATGAGATCAAGGTGGGCCAGGTCCTGTGCATCATCGAGGCCATGAAGATGATGAACCAGATCGAATCCGACAAAGCCGGACGGGTGACCTCGATCATGGCCAGGAACGGCGATCCGGTCGAGTTCGGTCAACCCCTGTTCGTAGTCGAATAGCGTGGCCATGCTGGAGAAGGTCGTCATCGCCAACCGGGGCGAGATCGCTCTGCGGATTCTGCGGGCGTGCCGCGAGTTGGGCATCAAAACAGTCGCCGTGCATTCCACGGCCGATTACAGTCTCAAGCACGTGTTGCTTGCGGATGAATCGGTGTGTATCGGACCACCGCCCTCGGCCGGTAGCTATCTCAACATGCCGGCGATCATCAGCGCCGCCGAAGTCACGGACTCCGTCGCCATTCACCCTGGTTACGGCTTTCTGTCCGAGAACGCCGACTTTGCCGAGCGGGTTGAAAAGAGCGGCTTCGTGTTCATCGGACCCAAGGCGGACACGATACGCACGATGGGCGATAAGGTTTCCGCCATCAAGGTGATGAAGTCGCACGGTGTGCCTTGCGTACCGGGCTCCGACGGACCGTTGGGCGAGGATCACGACGAGAATCTGCGGATCGCGCGTGACATCGGCTACCCCGTGATCATCAAGGCATCCGGCGGCGGCGGCGGCCGCGGAATGCGCGTCGTACATAGTGAAGCCTCTTTGCTGAATGCCATTGGCATCACGAAGGCGGAAGCGCGAGCGGCATTCGGTAATGATCAGGTCTACATGGAGAAATTCCTCGAGCGCCCGCGTCACATCGAGTTCCAGGTGCTCGCCGACAGCCATGGCAACGTCATTCATCTCGGTGAGCGCGACTGTTCCATGCAGCGCCGCCACCAGAAGGTGATCGAAGAGGCGCCGGCACCAGGCATTACCGCGCGCCAGCGCCGGATCATGGGCGATCGCTGCGTCGAGGCCTGTAAGGCCGTGGGTTATCGCAGCGCAGGAACCCTGGAATTCCTCTTCGAGGATGGCGAGTTCTATTTCATCGAAATGAACACACGCATCCAGGTGGAACACCCGGTGACCGAGCTGATCTCGGGTGTGGATCTGTTGAAGGCGCAGATTCTGATCGCCGCCGGGGAGCGCCTGCCGTATGTGCAAAGCGATATCCAGATCCGCGGCCACGCCATTGAGTGCCGGATCAACGCCGAAGATCCCAAAACGTTCATGCCCTCACCAGGCCCCGTCCGCCTGTGGCACGCGCCGGGCGGCCCGGGCATTCGCGTCGACAGCCACATTTACTCCGGATACAACGTTCCGCCCAACTACGATTCGCTCATCGGCAAGATCATTGCCTACGGTGAGAGCCGCGAGGCCGCGATCGCACGCATGAAAAACGCGCTCGCCGAGATGGTCATCGAGGGAATCAAGACCAACGTGCCGCTGCACCAGGAGATCTTCAACCACGCAGCGTTTCAGAAGGGTGGCACGGACATTCACTATCTGGAGCGGCGGCTGGGACTGCGCTGAGGGCGTTTCGATTGCAGTCTAACTCCCGGATCCCGCAGGCGCAGGCGGCAAAAACCTCGCTTTTTGCCGCCGGGCTACGCAGTCGTGGCCGCCGAAATTGCCGGGGGCAATTTCGGCCAATGCATTAGAGGCCCCGGGGTGAGCGGCTTCTGGCAGTTGTCGTTCGAGCTGGGCGCCCGGGATCCGGGCAGCGCTGAAGAATGTTGCTTCGAGCTCGGAGCAACTTCAGTTACCTATGTCGACGCCTACGACGATCCCGTGCTGGAGCCGCTGCCCGGTGAATTCCGGCTATGGCCCGCAACCCGCCTGCGCGCGTTGTTTCCCTATGAAGCGCAGGTGCCTGCGATCGCGCAGGCACTGACCGAGATGCTCGGCATCGCGACGGGCGATCTGAAGACCGAACACATCGAAGACCGCGTTTGGGAGCGCGAATGGCTGCGTGACTTCCATGCACGGCGCTTCGGGCAACGCTTATGGGTTTGCCCCCATCACGAACACGTGACGGAGCCGGGAGCGGTGGTCGTAAGAATGGACCCCGGACTGGCGTTTGGGACCGGAACTCACCCCACGACCGCGCTCTGTCTGGAGTGGCTGGATGGTCATGTCCGCGGCGGCGAACAGCTCATTGATTTCGGCTGCGGTTCAGGCGTGCTCGGCATTGCCGCTGTGAAGTTGGGCGCGGCCGCGGCGCATTGTTTCGATATCGATCCGCAGGCTTTGACGGCAACCCGCGAAAATGCCCAGGCTAACGGCCTGCAGACGCAGGTGCTCGCCTACGAGACCGCGCCAGCGCTACCCACCGGCGTGGACGTTCTCGTGGCCAATATTCTGTCGGGGCCGCTGCGCGAGCTGGCACCGACGTTCCGGTCGCTGGTCCGTGAAGGTGGCTCGATCGTGCTCGCAGGCCTGCTGGAACAGCAGGCGGCCGACGTGACAGACGCTTACACCCCGTGGTTTGATATACGTGCCTTCGAGGTACGAGAGGGTTGGTCAGGTCTGGCGGGGAAGCGTAAGTCCTAATGTGCCGCGTAGCTAGTTGTCCATGTGCCGGCAGAGGCCCACCCCGAGGCCCGAAACATCACATCGCCCCGAGCACGCACCCAGGCACAGGGAGGTGCCCCGGCGCCGCAGGCGGCGGAGAAAACGAGCCAAAACCACGCTTTTGGCTCGTTTTCACGCTGGGCCGGGAAGGAGGCCCGGATCCAGCGTTTCAAACTAGTTGTCCATGTGCCGGCAGAGGCCCACCCCGAGGCCTGAAACATCACCTCGGCCCCAACCCGCACCCAGGCACAGGGAGGTGCCCCGGCGCCGCAGGCGGCGGGCGCCGATAACACATGTTCACAGTCTGCCCGAAGTGCGCACTCACACTCGTCGTGACCGCAGCGGATCTGCGGGTCGCGCAAGGCTATGTGCGTTGTGGTCGCTGCTCAAACGTATTCAACGCCCTTTCGAGACTGTCCGAGGATCGTCAGGCTGGTGCCTCCGTTACACCTCAGCCCGCGCCAGCACCAGCGCCTCAGCCGAAGCCCGCGGCCGCGCCGCCACCGCAGCGGATCGATAACCCCTCCCGGTCCAAGGCCGCGCAGACCCCACCGCCGGCGCCCGAGCCCATGCGGTACGGCGATGACACCGAGATCCCCGAAGAGGACCTCGAGTTCAACCCTGAAGCAACTGACATCACGAAGGTCTTCGTCGAGCAGCCCCCGAGCCCGAAGTTCACCGCGGCAACCGGCACATTCAAGGCCATCCGTATGGAAGCCGAGGATGCCGCGCGGATCGAGGAAGAGTTGGCGCGGACGGACGAGCGCGAAGCACCCGCGCACGAAACGGAAAGCTTCGATCCGATCGACACCCAGGTGGATGTGGAGATCGACCCCGACCTGCTCGCCAGCATGGCGCATCTGACCGAGAACCGCCGCGAGCGGCTGAATCCACCGCCGGAATCGCAGTTCCCGCCGACACCAACCAACTCAACATCAGCCACCGGCACGATGCAGGCGCTCGTCGACCCGAAAACGACGGCGCCCAAACCTCTGCTGGTGCAGACTCCCGTTGAGCAGCCGCCGCCGGTGCGCCTGGCCGAGCGCGCCAGGACGCGTGCCGAGGCCGCGAGGAGCCGTGCGGATCCGGCCGAAGCGTTGGAGACCAAAGCCAACCCAGACAGGCGGCAGCGCACCGAGACGAAGCTGAAACCCGCCGCACCCGCAGCAACCACCGCTTTCAGTCCGAATGACCTGCGCGGCACGCCGGCGGAAACGGCGGCAGCGCTGCGCGATGTGCTCGCGCCCCGCAAGCGCTCCTACCCGGCCGAGCCGCCGCCCAGCGGGCAACCAACATCCTTCTTCGCGGGCATGTGGACGGCGGGCAGCGCGATTCTGGTGTTGATGCTGTTGATCCAGATCGTGCACCACTACCGCCACGACCTTGCCGCCAACGCCACATTCAACGGTCCTTTGACGTCCATCTACGCGGTGCTGGGAATTCCGCTCGTGCCACGTTGGAATCTCGGGGCCTATGAGGTCCGTCAGTTGGGGGCATCCACCGCCGCGGACTCTCCTGGTCAGATAACAGTCCGCGCCAGTGTGAAGAACACTGCGCATCAGGCACAGCCTCTACCCCTGTTGCGCGTGACGCTTCAGGATCGTTTCGGAAATCGGATCGCCTCGCGGGATGTCGCCCCGAAGTCCTATCTGCCGAAGGCGATACCCGGCAGCTCGCTTTTATCGGCGGGACAGCGTATTGATGCGGAGATGGCCTTCGTGGACCCGGGCTCCAACGCCGTCGGCTTCGAGATCGATGCCTGCCTGCCCGCACCGGGCGGTGTGATCGCCTGTTCGAACGACCTGTCGCGCTGATTTTTAGACTCGCTCTTCATGCAGATAGGACCGTACGTTCTACCCTCGACCGTTGTTCTCGCACCCATGGCGGGCGTGACCGACAGGCCCTTCCGGATTCTGTGCCGCAAGCTCGGAGCAGGACTCGCGGCATCGGAAATGCTGACCTCCGACACGCGGCTGTGGAGCACGCCCAAATCGCGCCTGCGCATGAGTCACGAAGGGGAGCCCGAGCCGCGTGTAGTACAGCTCGCCGGCTCCGACAGTCAGGCACTCGCCGATGCCGCGCGCATCAACGTGGACCTCGGCGCCCAGATCATCGACCTGAACATGGGCTGTCCCGCGAAAAAAGTCTGCGGCAAGCTTTGCGGCTCCGCACTCCTGCAGAACGAGTCCCTCGTGGCCGAGATTCTCGCCGCCGTTGTCAGGGCAGTGAGCGTACCGGTCACGCTGAAGATCCGCACCGGATGGGATCGTAACAATCGTAATGGCGTGCGCATCGCGCAGCTTGCCCAGGACAACGGCATCGCGGCGCTCGCCGTCCATGGCCGTACACGTGCGGATTTTTATGCGGGCGCGGCCGAGTACGAGACGATCCGGAACATCAAATCCGCGGTACGCATTCCGATCTTCGCGAATGGCGATATCACGACACCGCAAAAGGCGCGTGAGGTGCTTGATTTCACCGGTGCCGACGGAGTAATGCTGGGCCGCGCGAGTCATGGCGCGCCATGGATCTTTCGATCTGTCAACACGTATCTGCACTTAGGAATTACCGCTCCGGCGCTCTCGCGCGAAGAGGTGCGTGATATTATTCTCGGGCATCTCAGCTCTCTGTACGCCTTCTACGGCGAGGACCTCGGAGTGCGGATCGCGCGCAAACATCTCGGCTGGTATTGCGAACAGTTGCTGACAGATCCGGCGGACACGCGCCGCAGGCTGATGGCGCCTGAATCGACTTCGGATCAGTTTGCGCTCGTGCGCGACCGCCTGGAGGACTGGGTTGCAGGCTCGCTCGTGGCGGCGTGAAGTGACGGCGTTTTTGGGGACCATACATGACAGCAAAAAAGAAGAGTCGAGGCCGGGGGGATTCCAGCGTTCGCCTGAGCACCAGAGAACTGCCATTGCGCAATCACGCTGAACGGGCCCTGAGCGACTACTTCACCAGCCTGAACGGCCACAAGCCCGCCCGTCTGTACGACCTCGTGCTGCGCGAGGTCGAGGAGCCGTTGTTTCGCCTGGTGCTCGACTATGCGGAAGGCAATCAGAGCGAAGCAGCCAACCTCCTCGGAATCAACCGCGGCACCTTGCGAAAGAAGCTGAAGGAGCTGGGCCTGTCGCAGAGCGCCTAGCGCCGCGACGCCCTCCCGATGTTGTTGCCCGTCCGCCGCGCGCTGCTGTCGGTATCCGATAAAACCGGTCTAGTCGAGCTCGCGCGCGCGCTGTCCGAACGCAACATCGAGATCCTGTCTACGGGCGGCACGGCGAAGCTGCTGGCCGCCAACGGTCTCGCCGTACGCGAAGTCTCCAGCTACACCGGATTCCCGGAAATCATGGATGGGCGTGTAAAAACGCTGCATCCCAAAATTCACGGCGGATTGCTCGGCCGGCGTGGCATCGATGAAGCGGTGATGGCGAGCCACGACATTCACCCGATCGATTTGCTCGTCGTGAATCTATATCCGTTCGCGGAAACCATTGCCCGGCCGGGCTGCACTTACCCGGAAGCCGTGGAAAACATCGACATCGGCGGCCCCGCCATGTTGCGTGCCGCGGCAAAGAATCACGAATCAGTCGCGGTCGCAGTCGAACCGGCCGACTACGCGACGCTGCTGCATGAGCTGAAGGCTCACGATGGACGTACCACGCTGGCCTTGAGATCGAGGCTCGCGGCCAAGGCGTTTGCGCATACGGCCCGCTACGACACGATGGTGGCGAGCTATCTCGGTACGGTTCACCAGGTGCCGGCCGAGCGCTTCCCCACGACGCTGCCGTTGGTGTTTGATAAGGCACAGGACTTGCGCTACGGCGAAAATCCGCATCAGCAGGCGGCGTTCTACAGAGACCCCACGCCCCGCGGCGCGAGCGTCTCCGCGGCAAAGATGCTGCAGGGGAAAGAGCTCTCATTCAACAACATCGCGGATTGCGACACCGCCGTCGAATGCGTGCGCCAGTTTGAAAGCACAGCGTGTGTCATCGTGAAGCACTCCAATCCGTGCGGTGTTGCGGTTGCCGCTACGCCACTGGAAGCGTACGACCGGGCGTATCGCACAGATCCTACTTCCGCGTTCGGCGGAATCATTGCGTTCAACCGCGAGCTCGATGCGACGACCGCATCGGCCATCGTCGATCGCCAGTTCGTCGAAGTCCTGGCCGCGCCCGCGGTCGCCCCAGAAGCGGCAAAGGTGCTGGCGGCCAAAGCGAACGTGCGTGTGTTGGTTCTAGGAGATCTGAAGCAGGTGCCTCCCGGCGAGCTCGAGTATCGGAGCGTGACCGGCGGACTGCTCGTGCAGACCCGGGACACCGGCGCGGTGTCCGAATCAGAATTGACTGTCGTTACGCGCCGCAAACCAACCCCGGCCGAGCTCGCGGACCTGATGTTTGCCTGGCGCGTGTGCAAGTTTGTAAAATCAAATGCCATCGTGTTCGCTCACGAACGAATGACCATCGGCGTCGGTGCCGGCCAGATGAGCCGCGTCTACTCCACTCGCGTTGCCGCGATGAAAGCGGCCGACGAGCAATTGGAAGTCTCCGGCTCCGTCATGGCATCCGATGCGTTCTTCCCTTTTCGCGACGGCTTGGATGTGGCGGCGGAATACGGGATCCGCGCCGTGATCCAGCCGGGCGGCTCAAAGAAGGACGCCGAAGTCATTGCCGCTGCCGATGAGCATGACATTGCCATGATCTTCACCGGCATGCGCCACTTCCGCCATTAAATGGGCTGCGCCCGAACATTCACCGGTGTGGGCACTGCGCGCGACCCCGAACGTTCAGCGGCGCCTCGCGCCCGAATGAGCGGCCACTAAATTGCGCGTGCTCATCATTGGCTCAGGCGGCCGCGAGCATGCGTTGGCTTGGAAATGTGCCTCGTCGCTTCGCGTTACTGAAGTTCTGGTGGCTCCCGGCAATGCCGGCACCGCGCACGAGCCCAAGGTTCGAAATGTCAAAGTCGCTGCCGACGACGTCGCCGGACTCGTTGCGCTCGCGCGCTCCGAGGAGGTCGATCTGACGATCGTCGGCCCCGAGGGCCCGCTCGTGATCGGCGTCGTCGATGCGTTTGAGAAGGCCGGCTTGAAGTGCTTCGGCCCGCGGCAAGCACCTGCGCAACTCGAAGGCTCCAAAGCATTTACCAAGGAGTTCTTGCGTCGCCACCGCATTCCAACCGCCAGCTACGCGACCTTCACCCGCGAGACTTTCGATCGGGACTATGTCCGTCGCCAACGGACGCCGATCGTCGTCAAAGCCAGCGGCCTCGCTGCCGGAAAAGGCGTTGTAATCGTCGATACCGCCGCGGCCGCCATTGCTACAGCGGAACGCATGTTCGAGGGACAGTTTGGGGAGGCGGGCCAGACCGTTGTCATTGAAGAATTCCTGCCGGGCGAAGAAGCAAGCTTTATCGTCATGGCCGATGGCCGACACATCCTTCCCTTTGCCACGTCTCAGGATCACAAGCGGCTGCTGGATGTGGATCAGGGACCCAACACCGGCGGCATGGGCGCGTACTCCCCGGCCCCTGTCGTCACTGATGCGTTGCACACGCGCATCATGAGGGAAGTCATGGAGCCGGCCATTCGGGGATTGGCGGCTGACGGCATGCCCTACATCGGATTCCTTTATGCAGGGATCATGATCGCTCCGGACGGCACGCCCAACGTACTCGAATTCAATTGCCGGTTGGGTGACCCGGAAACACAGCCCATCCTGATGCGGTTGCAATCGGATCTGACCGAGCTGTGTGAAGCCGCGCTCGCCGGCCGTTTGAACGCGGTGAAGGCCGATTGGGATCCGCGAGCCGCGCTCGGTGTCGTCATGGCCGCTGCCGGTTATCCCAATGATATCCGCAAAGGCGATGCCATCGACGGACTCGATCGCGCGGCCACCTTGCCTGGCAAGGTGTTTCACGCCGGCACCCGCGAGGACTCGGGACGGGTGCTGACGAGCGGAGGCCGCGTGCTTTGCGCCGTCGGATTGGGGTCGAGTGTAAAAGCAGCTCAATCCGAAGCGTACGGATTGGTCAACTCCATAACCTGGACCGGCGTCCAATTCCGCCGCGACATAGGTTACAGAGCCATTGCCCGTGAACGGAGCTGATTGGGCGTCTTCCGCAGGTTGGGATAGGCCAGCTCCGCATATCGTGACGCTCGAAGTAGTCACGTCGGATATTGACGCATACAACCACGTCAACAATGCCGTCTATTTATCGTGGTTTGACAAAGCCGCGTGGTCCCATTCGACCGCCCTGGGAATCTCGCCGGAGGAGTGCGTCCGGATGCGACGCGGCATGGCCGCGCATCGGGCCGAAATCGATTATCTAAGGGCGGCCGTCCTCGGCAACCGGGTAGCCGTTGCCACATGGATAGTAACCACCGACAACAGGCTCAGGGTCGAGAGACGTTTCCAGGTACGACGCATCCCCGACGCGGAAACGTTGGCGCGCGCCCGCACTGACTATGTATGCATCAATCTGGATTCCGGCCGCGCCTGCCGCATGCCGGAATCCTTCGCCAGGGCCTACGTTCCTACAGTCGCGTCCGGCCCCCGCGGAACAGATTGACAATGGCCAACAGGATGATGGCTCCGAGCAGCGAGACGCCCAGGCCCGCCAGGCTCAGGTCTCCCTGATTGATGGTAGCCGCGCCGACCATGGGGCTGATTAGCCAGCCCCCTATCAAGGCGCCGACGATACCCACCACTATATTCAGCAGAAGCCCTTCCTGCGTACGCATGATCACGCTGGCCAGCCAGCCGATGATGCCACCCATAATCAGCCAGATCAGAATATTCATTGCACGCCTCCAGCGCTTACGGCGGATGCCGTGCGTGAACAATTCGCAAGGATGGAGAAAGGTTCCGTGCGTATAAAATACATGGCCGCGAAGCCACCTTTTCCCGACTTGTAGGACAACCCCCGGATGCCCTCGTAGGACTCCAGCGTAACTTTTGACGTGCGGCCCGCCGCGCGACGTTGGCACGGCCGTTGCATCCCTCTCGGGTATCAAGCCAGGGGATAAACGATGACCACCGCCGACAGCGCTTCGATCTGGATCGAGACCCAATACTGCGCTTCAGTGGCCGCCGCGCTGCAAGCGCGCGCGGAATATTTCGAGCTGTTGGAAGATGCGATGACGTCCCCCGCCAGGTTGATCAAGGCGTACGGTGCCTGGCGCAAACACGTCACCCAGACCGAGGTGTTGGGCGGATTGGTGGGAACCGCCTAGAAACTGACTTTGAAGAATCCCTCCGGGCCGCGCACGTTGAGGTGGAAGGCGCCGGGAAATTTGGCGGCGTCTACATCGAGCGACGAGCGCATGATGGTGTAGCCGGCCCCGAGTGAGAAGTTGGGATAGCGCCTCCAGCGCCACTGCAGGTCACCGTGGTATTCGCCCAGCGAGCCCTGGAAGTTGTTGACCGAGGCACGGAAGTACTGACCCCGGGCCGATAGCGCCAGTCCGTGCCAGATGCGCCAGGTAATATCCAACGGCACCGTGGGAAACGCGCCCGATCCGGATACTTCCTGGCGCAGCTGCTTCGCGTTCACCGCGCCGCGGGCATCCGCCTCGAGAAAATGCACCCCAATACCGAATCCGGCCTCGACGTGGTCATTGCGGAACACCGAGTACGTGTATGTCAGCGCGAATTGGCGCCAGTCGAGGCTGCTCGTCACCCGGTCATTCGCCACGAACGTCTCATCGCCGAACTGGATCGTGCGATCGAGAACGCGATCGCCGCTTCGATTGGTGGCAAAGTAGTCGACCCGCAGGCGGTTCTTCTGCCGCAGGCGGAAGAGGATCTCGATGCGGCCCTGTGGGATGCGGCTATCGAGACCGAAATCGCGTTCACCGCTGACTGTCGTTCCCGTCAAACCGGGGAAACCTGGCGGCGGGCTCTGGGGATCGACCCGCAAAACGGTGGTGACAGCGGGATTGAAAAAGATGCCTTCGACGGCGAACCGGTCCGTGATGGGGCTCGGTGTCCACCGGTGCTTGTCCGGCTTGACGGGGGCCCCCGAAACGGGGTCGCGTTCCGCGTGGGCAGGAACGGCCTGGAGTGCGAGCAACGCCGCGGTTAGATAGACCCAGTTTCGCATACGCGAATCATGCCATCGTCCGCGGCTCGCGAATGAAACTCACACCACAGATTTAGCCAATCAGCGACGCAAAACGTCGCTGATTGGCAACAGGCTGTCACCGCTTCATGGCCTGGAAGAATTCCTCGTTCGACTTCGTGTCTTTCATCTTGTCGAGCAGGAATTCGATGGCCGACAGCTCATCCATGGGATGCAGCAGCTTGCGCAGGATCCACATCTTGGCGAGCTCACCCTGGTCGGTGATCAACTCTTCCTTGCGGGTGCCGGAGCGGTTGATGTTGACCGCCGGGAAGACGCGCTTCTCGGCGATGCGCCGGTCCAAATGGATTTCACTGTTACCCGTGCCCTTGAATTCCTCAAAGATCACGTCGTCCATCTTGGAGCCGGTATCCACCAGGGCCGTCGCGAGGATGGTGAGGCTGCCGCCCTCCTCGATGTTGCGCGCCGCGCCGAAGAATCGCTTCGGGCGTTGCAGCGCATTGGCATCAACACCGCCTGTCAGCACTTTGCCCGACGAGGGCACCACTGTGTTGTAGGCACGTGCGAGACGGGTAATGGAGTCGAGCAGAATGACGACGTCCTTCTTGTGCTCGACCAGCCGCTTAGCCTTCTCGATGACCATTTCGGCCACCTGCACGTGACGGGCCGCGGGCTCGTCGAATGTGCTCGACACCACCTCGCCCTTCACGGTGCGCTGCATCTCGGTGACTTCCTCCGGCCGCTCGTCGATCAGCAGCACTATGAGGATGACTTCGGGATGGTTGGAGGTGATGGCGGTTGCAATGTTCTGCAGCAACATCGTCTTACCGGCCTTCGGCGGGGAGACGATCAGGCCGCGTTGCCCCTTGCCGATCGGTGCCACGAGGTCGATGGTGCGTGCGGTCAGATCCTCGGTGGAACCATTGCCGCGCTCCAGTTTCAAGCGCTTCGTGGGGTGAAACGGCGTCAGATTCTCGAACAACACCTTGTTGCGCGAGCTCTCCGGCGAGTCGAGGTTGATCTCGCCCACCTTGAGCAGCGCAAAGTAACGCTCGCCATCCTTGGGCGGACGAATCAGTCCGGAGATGGTGTCGCCGGTGCGCAGATTGAAGCGGCGGATCTGGCTGGGGCTGACATAGATGTCATCCGGGCCAGCCAGGTAGGAACCGTCGGCTGAACGCAGGAAGCCGAAGCCGTCCTGCAGAATTTCGAGCACCCCGTCGCCGTAGATGTTTTCCCCATTCCTCGCGTGCGCCTTGAGGATGGAGAAGATGATGTCCTGCTTGCGGGAGCGGGCCACGCTTTCCAGGCCCATCGACTCGGCCAGCTTCACCAGTTCGTGAATGGGCCGGGACTTCAGCTCCGTCAGATTCATCGAAGCCCGCGACTGCGTGAGCTCCGCCGGACTGATGATCTCCGCATCGTCTGCGTCGAACATCTCCGGCTCATGCATCATGTCGTCGGGCCGGCCCCCACCGTTACCGTTGCTGTTGCCGCGGTTTCCATCACGGTTGCCGCCGCCATGGCGCGGGCCTTTGTTGGGCCGGTTACGGCCCTGATTACCAAGATAGCCTCTCACAGGTTACTGTCCAGAAATGCCGAGAGTTGGGATTTGGACACCGCCCCGACCTTCTGGGCTTCCACCGTGCCGTTCTTGAACAGAATCAGAGTGGGAATGCCGCGAATGCCGAATTTGGGCGGTGTCTGCGGGTTTTCGTCGATGTTCAGCTTCGCGATCTTGATGCGATCCTGATATTCGTTGGCGATCTCATCGAGAATCGGCGCGATCATCTTGCAGGGGCCACACCATTCAGCCCAGAAATCCAGCAGCACGGGCTTTTCGGATTTCAGGACGTCCTGGGAAAATGTGGCATCGGTGGTATGCACAATGTGCGGGCTACTCACGCGGTTCAACCTCCGTCGAGTGCAGAGTGTGGGAAATGGGTGGTAAGGGGTAAAACGGGTTGGAGTCTCGAAGAATTGATTATCGGGTCAGATTATCTGGCCGGGTTGGGCTCGGGCTGGATCCGCAGGGCCGCTGATTGCGAAAGCCGTGCCAGAAACGCCCGTCAAACGGTTACACTAACTCGCGAGGTGAGTACGGAAACTTGAGCTTTCGCAGGATTTGGCCCTTTTGAGGCCGCCGGATTGGGCAGGTTCGGACCGATTGGGGTTGCCAGCAGGTCCGCTGTCTTGAGAGCTTTGTAGCGCTTCCGAGGCTCATTTGCAAGGCCCGACCACCCAACCCATTCACGGTATAGAACTATTTGATGACTGATCCACACTCCAGCTCCCCCACATTTGAATCCTTCGGCCTGGCACCGCCCCTCATGCAGGGCATTCGCGATGCGGGCTTCACCCAATGCACCCCTATTCAGGCACAGACGCTGCCCGTCGCTCTCTGCGGCCGCGATGTTGCCGGCCAGGCACAAACGGGCACCGGCAAGACCGCCGCGTTCCTGGTCGCGATGTATCAGGCGTTGCTGACGCGCCCTGTTTCGGAAAGCCGCAACAAGGCTTCCATCCGCGCGCTCATCGTCGCCCCTACACGCGAACTGGCAGTGCAGATACACCACGACGCCGAGATCCTGGGTCGGCACACCGGCTTCAGGCAGGCGGTCGTGTTTGGAGGCGTTGACTACGACAAGCAACGCCGCCAACTGGAAGACGGGGTCGATGTGCTCATCGGCACACCGGGACGTCTGATCGACTACTTCAAGCAGCACGTCTTCGACATGCGCCATGCCCAGGTTCTGGTGCTCGACGAAGCCGACCGCATGTTCGATCTCGGCTTCATAGCCGACATCCGCTACCTGCTGCGCCGCCTGCCACACCCGGAAAAGCGCCAATCCATGCTGTTTTCCGCAACCCTGTCGCATCGGGTCCTGGAGCTCGCCTACGAGCACATGAACAACCCCGATCTCGTCCGTATCGAGCCGGACAAGATGACGGCCGACCGCGTCCGCCAGATCATGTACTACCCCGCGATGGAAGAGAAACTGCCCCTGCTCATCGGACTGCTGCGCCAGTTCGAAGCGCGCCGCACGATGATCTTTGTAAATACAAAGCGAGTCGCGGAGCGCCTGGAGAGCACCCTGCGGGCAAACGGACTACACGCCCAGGCACTCTCGGGTGATGTGCCGCAAAACAAGCGACTGAAGTTCCTCCGTGACTTCCATAACGGCGATCTCGCTGTGCTGATTGCAACCGATGTTGCATCCCGCGGATTGCACATCCCTGACGTCAGTCACGTGTTCAATTTCGATCTGCCGCAGGATGCGCCGGACTACGTACACCGAATCGGACGCACGGCCAGGGCCGGCACCGATGGCGACGCAATCAGCTTCGCCTGCGAGGAATACGCGGTTTCGTTGCCGGAAATCGAGGCCTACCTGGGGCACAAGATTCCGTCCGCGCCCATCCCACCGGAGCTGTTGGCGACGGAGGTAGCGGCAGCCCCGCCCGGTGAGCATGGCTACAGCGCCCGTCCCCACCGGCCAGGCGGCCATCACCACGGACAAGGCAGACGTCCCTCGGGCGGCCGCCGCCCGCGGTCCAAAGGGGCCGGAGGTCGAGGTCGCTGATCGAAGCACACCCATGACCGGGCGAACCGCGGCCGAGGCGGCCTGACGTCAGCCGGCCACCGCCCGGGCACACCCTGGGTCCAGGTCGCTGACCGACTCTACCGCCGGGGTGTCACCATAATCTCCCGCGGGGCGCCACTGCCCGCCCCGTGCCACGGAAATGCGCCGCACCCCGCGAATCCAGCGGATCCCGGCCTCTTGCGCCGCCCTCAAGACTGAAGGGCTATCATCGACAAACAAGCTGCGCTGCAAGTCGAACGGCTCCACGTTCCGTACCGCCCGCCAAAAGTCCTGGCTTTCCTTAGGTACCCGGAACACATGCGAGCTGATGGCGACGTCCAGGTAACCCGTCACTCCCGTCTGATCGTCCTTTATTTTCAGCACCTGGGGGTGCGAGTTGGTGAGCAATACGAGCCGCTTCCCCAGCGCCCGCAGCCTCTTCAGAAACACCTGGGCGCCCGGCAGCCAGGCCACCCGGCTCGCCTGAGTCCGCTTCAGGGCGGCGATATCCAGCCCCAGCTCGCGACTCCAGTAGTCGATGCAGTACCAGTTCATCGTACCTTCACAGGCACGAAACCGCGGTGTCAGGTCAGCCTTGGCGGCCTCGAGCGAGAGCGACCGCGACGCGGCATATTCGGCGGGGACGAAGTCGAGCCAAAAGTCGTTGTCGAAACCCAGGTCGAGCAACGTCCCGTCGAGATCGAGGAGGACGGTATCTATTTGGTCCCAGTCCAGCTTTTCAACGGCAACATTCAGTTTGGAGCCAAGCATTTGGCGTATCATACCCGCCGCTTGGCACCGGCGCGGCCACGGGCCCGCCGCTCGTGTTAAGCTGGTAAGCTAGGACGTGACGGCCGAGCCGTTCTGTAGTTTCGCCGTAGCCCTCGTCGGGCCGGCGGCCCAATCTGACGGGAGCCCGCGGGCTGCACCAGCCATGGCGGAAATCGAAGACAATGTCGACCGCGAGCTGTTCCGCAACATCGAGAAGTTGCGGGCGCTGCGTATTGAGCATCGGGACCTCGATGAGGTCATCGAGCGCCTCACGATGGATATCCACACCAACGAGCTGCAGTTGAAGCGCCTCAAGAAGCGCAAGCTGATGCTCAAGGATCAGATCACACGCATGGAAAGTCAGTTGATCCCTGATATGAATGCGTGAGTGTGACCGTGGTGGATAACGTCGATAACGGCGTGATGAGCGTCTTCATGCGCCTGACGTCCCCGCAAATACTCACTGAAGTCATCGCCATCGCTTGCGCCGGCCTCATTGCGTTGGCGGGTGCTCAATTCGTCAAATCGTGGCACAAACGCAATGCTGGCGTAGGCCGCCCTGAGGGATGGCAGACGGACGTGACCGAAGGAACGGTCATCGTCGCGCCATACCTTGTAGCTCTCATCGTACTGTTAATCGTCCGCGCAATACTCGGATCCCTGCACGGACATACCGCTGCAATCGACACCGCCCTGCAGCTGACGACGGCACTGGTACTCGTCCGACTCGGTGTTTACCTCCTTCGTGTAATGATGGGTCCAGACTCCTGGATTCGGACCTGGGAAAACCGCATCACGTTAGCTCTGTGGCTGACGATGTCGTTTTCGCTGGTCGGCTGGCTCGACGTCGTCGAGAACGCGCTCAGCCACATCAATCTCATTCCGGGCAAATCGTTCAGCCTCTGGGCGTTGCTCAAGGGCTTGGTGGTCGTTTCCGCGTTTGTCATCATCTCCAGCCTCATTGCCCGCGCCCTGGAAAAGCGGGTCATGCGAGCGCAGCAATTGGCCGTGTCGACCCGGATCGGCATCTCCAAGTTCGCGTACTTCATTCTCGTCAGCATCGGCGCCATGCTCGGTATCAACCAGGCCGGCGTGGATGTCACCACCCTCAATGTGCTGACGGGTGCCATCGGTTTGGGACTGGGCTTCGGTCTGCAGGCGATTGCGAGCAACTTCGTGAGCGGCTTCGTGCTGTTGATCGACAAGTCCATCAAACCGGGCGATGTCATCAGCTTTACTGGCCATACCGGCACCAGTACCGAAAACTTCGGGTGGGTACAGGAGCTGCGTGGGCGGTACGTGGTCGTTCGCGACCGCGACGGGGTGGAAACCCTGGTGCCGAACCAGAATCTCATCACCAACTCCGTGATCAACTGGAGCTACTCGGACCAAAGGGTACGGCTCCGCTTGCCGGTCATGATCAGCTACGACGATGATCCCGAATTCGCCCTGAAATTGCTGTTTGATGCGGTGGCTAACCACCCGCGCATCCTTCACGATCCGCCGCCTGTGACCCGGTTGATGGCCTTCGAGGATTACGGCATGCGCATCGAGGTGCGCTTCTGGATCGCCGACCCCATGAACGGCGTCAATAACGTCCGGTCGGATGTGAATCGCGCGATCTGGCGGCTGTTCAAGGACAAAGGTGTGAAGATCCCCGTCGCCCAACGGGAGCTGCGGATGCTGGAATCACCGCCGCCGCGGCTCGAGCCGTCACAAAAGGCCGGGGTTGATCAGGATGACGATTGAGGTTAACCCCACAGTTGTAATCCCCGACGGGGATATCTCACTGTCATTCGTGCGTGGTTCCGGCCCCGGCGGACAGAACGTCAACAAAGTCGCCTCCGCCGTCCAACTGCGCTTCGACCTCGACGGCACGACGGCCCTCACCGACGCCGTCAAATCTCGACTCCGCGCCATAGCTGGCCGCCGTCTCACCGATGACGGTGCGATTCTCATCATCGCCCGCAACCACCGCACCCAGGAAGCCAACCGCCGCGAAGCCAGCGACCGCCTGGCCGACCTCATCCGCGCGGCTCTGATCCCGCCCAAACCCCGCAGGAAAACCAAGCCCACCCGCGCCTCGAAAGAACGCCGCCTGGACTCCAAAGCCCACAAACAACGCACCAAAGGCCTCCGCGGCAAAGTCCGCTGGGACTGACTCCTAGACGGCAGGCAAAACGTCGTAGGGGCGCATCATCTCGTTGTCCTCGTGCTCGAGCATGTGGCAATGCCACACATATCGTCCCGCGAACCCTTCGAATTTCACAATGATGCGCGTAACCGACTGAGGGTCTACCCGCACCGTATCCTTCCAGCCCAGCTCACCGGGCGGCAGCGAGTCAGGCAGGCCCGTGTACACGATCTTGCCCGTCAGTTGATACACAGACAGGTCGAACGGCCGCCGATCCAACACCTGGAAGCGCACCAGATGCAGATGAATCGGATGCGAATCGTCCGTCAGATTGACGAAGGTCCAGATCTCGGTGGAATTGAGCCGCGGATTCTCCGTGACCGGCAGGTGCCAAGGGGTGTTGTTCAACAGCATGACGTGCGACTGGCCCAGCCGGTCCTGCGAATCCCCCAGAGTCAGCTGGCGCGTACGGGTAGCCTGCGACTCACTCATGCGAAAAGCCGGCCGCAAGCTTCCCGGCAGTTCCGGACTATCCTCGACAGTCTCCCAACCGACCTGACACCGCATGAAGACAACCGCATCGGTGCGCAGGTACACCTGCTTGCCGCGCGCCGGCGCAAAATTCACGACCAGGTCGACCCGCTCCCCCGGCCCCACAAGCAACTCCTTCAGGGCTACCGGCGCCTGCAACAACCCCTGCTCACTGCCGATCTGCAGGAATTCCAGGCCGGTAGCCGCGACATCGTCGGCAGCCGCGAACGCGAGCCGATAGAAGCTGCCATTCGAGCTGTTCAGCAGTCTGAAGCGATACTTGCGCGGCTGCACCCGCAGGTTGGGAAAGATCTTTCCATTGACCAGGATCGCGCTGCCGTAGAACTGAGACACCCAGGGCGAATCGGGATTACCGGATACCGAGTAGTACAGCGACCCGTCGCTGTTGAAGGACCGATCAAACAGGATCAGCGGAATTTCGTACGGCCCCCGGGGCAGCGGCAGCGAGTCCTCCAGCTCATCGCGGATCAAATACATCCCGGTCAGGCCCGCAAGTGTATTCAACCGGGTAATTCCCATCGCATGGTCGTGATAGAACAACGCCGTCGCGTCCTGCCCGTTGGGGTAGTAACACTTGGCCGACTGTCCCGGCACAAACCAGTTCTCCGGATATCCATCGCTATCCGCGGGAGTTCTGCCTCCGTGCAGATGTACGACGGTGCGCACTTCCGGAACGTCCCGTGCCGCGCCGTGCAAGGTGCGGTCAATCGGCAGGAAATGCCGGTTCGGCAGCTGATTGACCCACTCAACCAGAACCGATTGATTGCTCCGGACTTCCAACGTGGGGCCGGGGCAGATGCCACCATAACCCCAGAGGCTCGTCGGGGGCACATCCCGATGCACGCGCATCCGCACCGGCCGCATGGCAATCCGGTAGCTCTGAACGTGAATCGCCCGACTCGGCGGTCTGGGACGCAGAACCGGCGGGATCGGCAACTCGTCCACGTAGCGCGCCAACGGACCGGTATCTAGCAGAGCAACCTGCGGCTCGGCGGGGCTCGGCATGTCATGAGCCGCATACGCATTCCGCAGGGCAGTTCCGGCGGCCAGTAGTCCACCACGCAACAGCAATTGCCTCCGAGAGATCGTCATTCGCCACTCCGCGCCGATTTAACGCAACTGTAAGGACCAATTCATCTGCGCAACAGCGCGAGGAGTTAGCCTTCCGGTGCGTCCACTACAACATCGTTGGGAGACATCCGTATGACGAGGATCGACGTACGCAAGATCGGACCGCTGCACTGCCTGGGTGCGGCAGTGGCCGCGGCCCTGGCCCCAGCGGCCCACGCGCAGCAGGTGACCTATTCGCCCTACATTCAATTGGGCGACAATGGCTCGTTCAGCGAGTCCGAACAGATGGTAGTCGCCTGGCAGACTAACGAGGCAGCGCCCAACACCTCCGCGTACCAGGTCGAAGTCTGGCGGCAAGGCGGCCGCAAGCGCGTAGTAGCACCGCGGGCCCGTGTGGTGGACAACTATTTGGCCGCCGATCCGGCGTTGCCGCCGATTCCCCAGGCCTACGGCGCACACTCCAACTACACGGCGGTGCTGAACGGACTCGAGTGCGATACGCAGTATCAATATCGCGTCACCGGCCCCGGACTGCCGCCCGGCGGCTTCTCGGCCAGCTTCCACACCCGTACCCGTTCAGGTTCCTTCTCCTTCGTCGTCGTCGGTGACGAGGGCTTCTTCCCCACGGTTCCCAATTCCAGCCCGCCGGCCATCGTCGACTTTGAGGCGCGCATCGCGCACCTGATCAACAACACAGCCAGCCTGTCGTTCCCCGGCGTGCCCCGGCTGCCGGCAGCGGATTTGATCCTGAACACCGGCGACAACATCTACAACGTAGGATCGGAGGACAGCTACCGCGACTTTTTCTTCCCTGTGTACAACAGCGAAGAGGACTCAAACGAGGCCGGTGCTCCGATTCTGCGCGGTACGTTGTTCTTCCCGGTCGCGGGCAACCACGACATCGGCGGCAACGGCGCGACCGCCAACCTGCTGGCAGACAACGCCGCCCCCCGCTTCAGCGGCAACCAGAGCGGCGGCAGCGCCCTTGCCTATTTCAATAATTTCTATTTCCCCCAGAACGGGCCCGCGGGCTTCGACATTCAGTACCGCTGGAACGTCAGCACCCGCTCGCCTGAGAACTTTGTGTTCAGCTACCAGGGTGCCCGCTACACCTCGCCGGCAGCCATCGAGGCACTGCGCGCCTCCACGCGGGTGGACGGTGGCAAGGGAGCGGTGACGCAGATCGACCACCAGAGCAACTATTCCTTTGATTACGGCAACGCGCACTTCCTGTTCCTGGATGCAAATCCTCACCTGTTCGACAACAACCTGCCGGGTGGAGCGCCCTTCAACACGGCCCCACCCGCGTTCGTCACGTACCCGACAGCGCTCGGTCAATGGGTAATCAACGACCTGGATTCCAGCAAGCAACTGTGGAAGGTGGTCGTGTTCCACCAGCCCGCCTTCTCCTCCGGCGATGCGACACTGTTTAATGCTCAGATGCGCTCCGTCGCGAAGCTGCTCGAAGACCACGGCGTAAACGTGGTGTTCAACGGACACGAGCATAACTACCAGCGCACCCTGCCGATCCGCGCGACTGCCCGTACCGGCGCACAGCCGACAACTGCGGCGGGCTCGCCTGCGGTGTATGTCGATCAGAAGTACGACGGCGTCCGTCACACGGTTCCGGATGGCGTGCTGTACTTGGTCGAAGGCGCCGGTGGAAACCGTGACTTCGATAGTGGACTCGCCCCACCTCGCGGCAGCGGCGTCGCGCTCGATCAGGACGACTCCGCGACCGGCACGTTTGTCGATTCGCCGGGTCTCACCGTCCCGCAGGGTCCGTCCTCCTGGCTGGACACCAACCTGACCAACCTGGAGATGGTCAATTTCGTCCCCAATGCGGGCACGGGCACCAAGATCACCGCCAAGTTCAAATCAAAGGTGTTCTCCTTCGGCGATGTGGTCGTGGATCGGAACAAGCTGACGCTGTATCAGATCACTGAGCCATTGCAGGAGACTTCCTCGGCCACGGCGGCCAAGCCGGCACCCTACGGCACGGATATCAACGGCGTGCCATTGCATGATCCGATCCCGGACACGACACTCGATGCCACTACGGGACAAATCGTCACGCCGCCGGCCACCGGGAAATCAGCACTGCTGGATGCCTGGAGCATCACCAAGCCTGAGTTGAGTCATGCCGTGACAGCGAGGTTGTCGGCGCCTGGAACCGTCAGAAAGGGTCAGCAGATCAGCTACACCGTGTCAGTTCGCAACGACTCGGACTACGCGCTGAACGGCACGCAGGTACGCCTGCATCTTCCAATGGGCACCACATTCGTCGGGACGACCAGCGACACTGTTACCGTACAGGGCAAGGATGTAGTGGTCACTATCGGACGCCTGTCCGCTGGCGCCAGCAATTCGCTCAGCATCCCGGTCAAAGTAGACTCAGGTCACGCCAATGAGCACTGGGACAACGGCCGTCACGGCCACGGCCTGTTGCTGGTCCGCGGCGAGGTCTCCTCGTCTACAGCCCAGCCCATTGACACGAACCTGGTCCTGACCAAGGTGTTGTAATCACCTGAGCGCCGGCCTGCCAAGGAAGGCTGGCCGGCGCGGTGAGCTCACGCTGAGGCCTCAGCCTGCATCAACGTCCACAACTCTTCGACGTGCCGCTGCTGAGTAGCCTCGCCACCGAAGGCTACGCGCACGATCCATCGACCATCCACAATAGCCGGAGTGAGAAACGCCCTGCCCGAGTCATTGATGCGCTTGACCCAACCGAGCGTGTGTTTATCGAGTGACTCACCGCTCAATCCGGGCGGCTCGTGTCGCACACAAACAGTTTGCAGCGGCACCGGCGCGACTCGCGTCCACAGGGGTGCAGCATCCACCTGCGCAGCAAACCATTTCGCGTAGCCGATGTCCCTGCGCAGCCGCGCCTGCAAACCACTGACACCCTGCTCGCGGATCAGGAACCACAACTTCAGCGCCCTGAACCGACGCCCCAGGGGAATACCCCAATCCCGAAAGTTCTTGACCTGGGAGTCCGCCGCCGATCGCAAATAGCTGGGGTTGGTGGACATTACGCGAATCAAGTGCTCGGGATCGCGCACGAAGTACGTGGAGCAATCAAAGGAGGCTCCCAGCCACTTGTGAGGATTGATCACCAGCGAATCCGCTGCCTCGACGCCATCCCACAACGCACGGCACTCCGGAAGAATCATCGCAGACCCGGCGAGAGCCGCATCGACATGCATCCACAGCCGCTGCTCCCGCGCCACTTTCGCGATAGCCGCGAGCGGATCGCACGCGGTGGTTGCGGTGGATCCCGTGGTAGCCACAACAGCACACGGCAACAGTCCGTCGGCAATATCACTCTGAACCATCTGTGCCAACGAGTCAGCACGCATGGAAAATCGCTCATCGACCGGCACCGAGCGCACATACGTGCGGCCGAAGCCAGCCATCAGCGCTGCTTTGTCAACGGAACTGTGACTCTGACTCGAGGCGTACACCACGAGTGGCTTCGCTTCACTCTGCAAGCCGCCCCGGGTAGCCACATGAGAAGTCACCCGCTCACGAGCGCAAATCAGCGCAACCAGGGCCCCGGTAGAGGCCGTGTCTTGAATGACACCGCTCCACGCGCCCGACAATCCAAACATCTGCCGAAGCCAGTCGATCACGACCTCCTCGAGCTCCGTCAACGCGGGGCTTGCCTGCCAGTTGAGACCCAGTTGGCCCAATCCTGTGCTCACATAGTCGCCCAGCACGGCGGCCAGGGAGCTGTTTGAGGGGAAATAGGCAAAGAATCGCGGATCGAGCCACTGTGTGCAATTCGGCAGAATCAATTGATCGAGATCGCTCAACACCGCATCGAATCGTTCCGGCTCAACCGGGGGCGCAGCCGCCAACGCGCCTCGGACGGCGCCCGGAGTGACATTGCGCAACACCGGGAACTCACCGTGCGTGGCCTTGTCGCGGTAGTCCGCGATCCAGTCAATCAGCTCGTGGCCCAGCCGCCGAAATTCTTCAATGTCCATAGAAAGGAACGCTCATTCCGATACCATCGCGCATCGCGCGATCGTAAATGACCCGCGCGGCCGCCATATCTTGCGCGGCGACACCCAGGGACTTGTAGACAGTGATGTCATCGTCGCCGGTTCGGCCCGCGACTGTCCCGTCGAGCACTTCGCCAATCTCTCCGAGAACATGACTCTCGGTGACACGACCCGCCTGCAGCGCGTGCTTCAACTCGCCGGCCTCGGCCCGCGCCGAGACGCGCGAATCCACGAAGAAGCGAGACATTGTAACAACGTCGTCATCGACTTCTCGGGAGGTCTGTTGGCTCGCTCCCACAAGGTTCACATGAGCCCCCTTGCGCAGCCATGCGCCATTCAGAATAGGCTCGCGAGAGGCAGTCACCGTGCAGACGATGTCTGCGTTTCTGACAGCTTCCTCGACGCTGCGGCTGGTCTCGATTTTCAACCCCAACCGAGCGCCTTGCTCCTGTGCGAACGCCGCCGCCTTGTCGGGCGAACGGCCCCAGACCCGAACCGACCGCAGCTTTCGCACCATCGAGATGGCCTCGACATGCGAAATGGCCTGCTCCCCCGTTCCGATAATCGCCAGATGCGACGCATCGGGACGCGCCAACGCGCGGGTCGCTACAGCGCTCGCTGCCGCCGTTCGAATGGCAGTGACTTCGCCGGCATCCATGACGGCCAGCGGAAATCCGATCTCCGAATCAAACAGCAGGACCAGTCCCACGTGCGAGGACAGCCCCAGCTTGGCGTTATCTGGAAAAATCGTGATGATCTTCGTACCCAACCCCTGAGGTTGCGCGAGATAGCCGGGCATCACGCCAAAGAAATTGCGCCCACCCGGAAGCTTCATCACCGTGCGCAGGGGCACATCCGCGCCACCGCCGGACAGTGCGCGCATCGCGCGATCCACCGCCTCGATGCAATCCGACATGCTCAAAGCACGTTTGACGTCCGCGCTTCCGACAATGAGGAGAGAGTTGTTTCGCATGCTCAGCCTTTAGCTGTGGGTCACCTGGAGGATGCTATGCCGGATCTGTTCGCTCAGCACAAACTGAGCGTCCGCCGCGACGCGCATGAGGACCTCGTCGAATTCCAGCTTACTCCCCGCCGCCAGCCGGATAACGCCCCGGGATCGCAGTAGATCGAGGAAGTTCTCGAACATGGCCCGGTCGAAGAATTCCGGCGAATTCAAACCGTACAGCAGGGCCATCCGCTGCGCCATGAGCTGGCAGCGCTCCTCCAGCGCGTTCTGCGTGATCTCGCGGCTGCCAGCCTTGAGCAGGATCGCGATGGCGAGGTAGTAACGCTCGATGGTCTGAATGGTCGCCTGCGCCAGCAGCGACAGCTGCACGGCTTTTTCCGAATTCGGCGGCGGCCGCCGCCACTCCGTCCGGTCGGGGTCGGATTCAATCAACCCCTGCCGTTGCAGGCAGATGAGCACCTGTATCACCACGTCCGCCAGCTCATCCTCATGCCAGCGCAGGAACAGCTCCGCGGCGATGTATGGGTAGATTCGCCAGACGAGGCGCTGAATGTCTTCGGTCCGGACCGTTGCGTTGCTGACAAACGCGCAAGCCACTAGCGACGGCATGGCGAACAGGTGCAGCACGTTGTTCCGATAGTAGGTGGCGAGAACGGCGCTCTCGTCGCTCATGCGGACAATGTCGCCGAGCGGATGCGGTTGGATGAAAATGACTTTCATGGACTGGCCGTACGCCAGCATTTCGGCTGCCGACAGCGAGGTGACGGTCACCCGGTCGCTGTACGAAAAACTGCGCAGCAGCTCGCGATACAGATCCATCTGACGCAATAGGTCCGTCTTTGGAAGGGCCAGCCGTGGTGTCGCCAGCAGCGTGATGGCCAGAAGGTTGATCGGTGTGACGGCCGCGGCCGCATTGACGTGCCGCATGATCGTCGATGCCAGATCATCCACCGCCGATCCGACCCACGGAACGCGGGTGTCATCCTCCACGACTCGATTGCGCCATTCGGCATCGTAGCGGTCGAGCAGATCATCGAGCCGGATCGGCTCGCCGAGGTTCACATGGACCTGGCCGAATTTCTCCCGCAGCTTGCGGGCCCCGCGCAACAACCCGAGGACGCTCTCCTTTTCCTTGGGCTTGCCCGACAACTCCCCGATATAGGTGGATCCCTCGACGATCCGCTCGTACCCGAAGTACACGGGGATGAACACCACCGGTCGCCCTGGGTCGCGCAGAAAGCTGCGGACGGTCATCGAGAGCATGCCCGTCTTAGGCTGCAGCAACCGGCCGGTCCGGCTGCGGCCGCCTTCAATGAAATACTCGATCGAGTGCCCCCGCGCCATGATGGCGGCGAGGTATTTCATGAAAACGACGGTGTACAGGCCGTTGCCGCGGAAGCTGCGGCGGATGAAAAAAGCTCCGCCTTTTCTCAGGAAGCGGCCGACGACCGGCAGGTTCAGATTGATGCCGGCGGCAATGTGGGGGATCGCATAGCCGTGTACGTAAATCACGTACGACAGCAGGAGATAGTCCATGTGGCTGCGATGGCAGGGAACGTAAATGATCTCGTTCCCTTCCGCCGTCTGCTCGAGCGTTTCCACATGACCAAATACAACGCCGTCGTACAGCCTATTCCAAAGCCGAGACAGCGCCGCCTCCATGAAGCGGACGAACGCGGGCGAGTAATTGGCGGCGATCTCCTCTGCGTACTGTTTCGCCTTGAGCATCGCCGCCCGGCGCGGCATCTTTTTCTCTCGCATTTCCTGGGCAACCACCGCGCGCACCGCGCGGGTTCGCAATACGCGGTTGAGAATGGTTCTTCGATGCGAGAGATCCGGTCCGATGCGCGCCGACCGCTGTTTCGCATACAAAGTACGCAAAGCGCGCGTGACGCGCCGTCCGCGAACGGCCGCGCCGGACTCATCGCCCATCAATGAACGCAATGATACGGGCTCGTCAAACTCGATCAACGTATTGCGCCCATTGAACAGCACCTGCATGACTTTCCGTGCCGTGCTGGTGATCGCCCAATCCTCAACCAACAACAGGCGGAACCAGGAGTGCTCCCGCTGGGGAGCGCGCCCCCAGTACATGGCAACAGGCACCAGCTCGACATCGAGCCGCGGGTCGGCGGCGACGGCCGCGATCATTTGTTGGAGCTGAGGAGGCGCGCGGCGGTCGAGACGCTCATCCCAGAAACCGCGCGGCCGACTCAGGTAGAAAAACGAGCGCAGGTCCTTCGACCCGTGCAGCAGGCGTTTCTGCGGTCGCGGCAGTTTGAGCTTTACACAGGCATCCTGCAGGACCGCGAGGTCGGTGACGCTGCTGTTCTCGAGGACGTAACAAACCGGCTTGTCCCGGTCGCGAACGTGCGAGACGGCCTCGTCGGGCCGAACCTTGTATCGCACCCAGAGCGCCAGAAGGCGCCGTAGCAACCAGCTTCGAGCGCGATCCATTTACTGAAAAGCGATGGCCGGGAGATCGAGCGCGATCAGAAAATATTCGAACAGGTATTGAATGACGCGAATTTGATTATGCAGGCGATGGTCGCCGTCCACGAGGTGTAGCGCAGCCCGATAGGCCTGAGCGAAACGGACGCTGTGCTCAACTGGAATCACTTCGTCCTGCCAACCGTGAACGATCGACGTGGGGCAGTCGAGAATGCCCCGTCGCAACTCGGGCAATCCCTCCATGTACAGCGCAGGAGCCATCAGGAACACACCTCGGGCATGCAAAAGCGACGCCGATGCTACTGCAACGTAACCGCCCATGCTCGAGCCAACGAGGACCAGGTCGCCAGACAGCTCCTTGCAGAAGTCCACCAGCTTAGCCACCCGGGCGCGGGGCTCGTCCATGCCACGGTAGTCAACGGAATGGGCCTCATAGCCCTCGCTGCGGGCTACATCCGCCAACGCGGCAATCTTCCGCCCCCACGGACCACTTTCCTGCCCGTGGGAGAAGACGACATGGCGATTGACTACAGGCGCTTCCACAATAGAAGAATAATGCAGTTAATGCCTCGACAACGCCAAGATGACTGCACGGAATGAAAATAAATGAGCCCCGGTTGGCAATTCTGGATTGATCGCGGGGGGACTTTCACTGACGTCATCGGGCTCTCCCCGGACGGTCAACTGCATGTGCGCAAGCTTTTGTCTCAATCAGGCAGCGCGGAAGACCCCGGAATTAGGGGTGCACGGGAGATTTTGTCGACGTCAGCCGACATCGTCGGCGCGGTGAAAGTGGGGACCACGGTCGCGACCAATGCCCTGCTCGAACGCAAGGGGGAACCTGTCCTCCTGGTGACCACGCGCGGGTTCGGCGACGGCCTGCGGATCGGCTATCAGAACCGGCCCGACATCTTTGCGCGCCATATAGTCCTGTCCGACGGGCTGTACTCCTCAATCATCGAGGCGTCCGAACGGATCGACTCCGTCGGCACAACGCTGACTGCACTCGATGGGACGACCTTGCGCGAGCAACTGCGCAACGCACGATCCGCAGGGCTCGAGGCGGTTGCGATCGTTTTCCTGCACGCCTGGAAATTCCCGCAGCACGAACGCGAAGCGGCGACGATCGCCCGAGAGCTGGGGTTTGAAGAGGTTTCAGTCTCGCACGAGCTGTCCCCACTGGTGCGATACGTGGCGCGAGGTGACACCACCGTCCTGAACGCCTACCTCGCCCTGCCGCTGCGCAAATACGTGTCGGGACTTCAGCGCGAACTCCGCAACCTGGATGCGGGCGCACGCCTCGAGCTGATGCAAAGTAATGGCGGCCTGGCCGCCGCTGACCACTTTCACGCCATGTCGAGCATTCTGTCGGGGCCCGCCGGCGGGTTGATCGGCATGCAGTGGATCGGGAAACAACTGGGGATTCCCCGGCTGGTCGGTTTCGACATGGGCGGGACATCGACCGATGTTTCGCTCCTGGACGGCGAGCTGCCACGGCGCTTCGAACATCTGATTGCCGGGGTCCGGCTCCAGAGCCCGATGCTGGATATCCATACCATCGCCGCGGGCGGCGGATCGATCCTTCACTTCGAGGATGGCCGCTTCGCGGCGGGCCCCGATTCAGCGGGCGCGGATCCGGGACCGGCGAGCTACGGCCGCGAGGGGCCATTGACCCTGACGGACGTGCAGGTGTTGTTGGGACATCTGAGACCTGACACGCTGCCGGCGCTCTTTGGCCTGGATGGCCGATCGCGGATCGACACCGAAGTGGTGGCACGCAAGTTCGCGGCCCTCGCCTCGCGGGTGAACGCAAACGCCGAAACCGTCGCGGAATCCTTCCTCGAAGTGGCCGTGGAAGCCATGGCGAATGCCATCCGGCAGGTCTCGACCCGTCAGGGCCTCGATGCCGCCGAGTTCACGCTGTTTTGTTTCGGCGGCGCAGCGGGTCAGCACGCCTGCAGAGTTGCGCGAGCAGCGGGCATGAGCAAGGTCCTGGTGCATCCCCTGGCCAGTGTGCTGTCGGCGTTCGGGATTGGTGTTGCCGACCGGGTCGCCATGCGGCGTGCCAGCTTGCGGCTGCCTCTTTCAGCGGCCGCGCTCGCCAACGCGACTGAAAAGCTCCACGAGCTGGAGCAACAGGCGCGCGCGGAGCTGGCCGTGTCCGCAGGCACATCGGGCGTTGGAACCGCACACTGGCTCGAGCTGCGCGCGGGCGACAGCGAAACCAGTTTGTCAGTGCCCGCCGCCGGCTACGACGAAGTACTGGCGGCCTTCTGCGCGATGCACCTCAAACGTTTCAGCTTCGCTGCAGTCGCGCGCAGTGTGATTATTGAAGCCGTGCGCGTCGAGGCCCGAATGGCCTCCATCGACGCCATCTCGCTTCGCATGCCACAGAGTGTGCAGCAAGGCGATTTGCCCGCGACGGCACGCGCTTGGTTTGATGGCTGGGTGGATGTGCCAATGATTCGCAGCAGCGACCTACGAAGCCAGATCAGGGGCCCCGCGCTGATTGTGGATCCCAACTCAACCATCGTGCTGGAGCGTGGGTGGGCCGCGCGCCGCCTGCCCGGTGGCGAGTTGATGTTGAACGCCATGGCGCTCAGCGAACACCGCGTCGCGGGAGGGCCCGCGCGGATCGAGATCTTCAACAACCTGTTCATGCACATCGCACAGCAAATGGGCGAGGTCCTGAAAGCGACCGCGCAATCCGTCAACATCAAGGAGCGCCTCGACTACTCCTGCGCTCTGTTCGATGCGAACGGCGGGCTGGTCGCGAATGCACCGCACATGCCGGTGCATCTGGGCTCGATGGGCGCAAGCGTTCGAGCCGTGATGCGAGCGCAGCCGATGAGACCCGGCGATTCCTGGCTGCTGAACAGCCCCTATCACGGGGGCACCCACCTGCCTGACATGACGGTTGTCACACCGGTCTTTGCGGGCGAGACGGGGAAACCGGCTTGCTTCGTTGCCTCCCGAGCGCATCACGCCGACATCGGCGGCACGACCCCCGGCTCCATGCCCGCCTTCAGTCAAACAATCGAAGAAGAGGGTGTGCTCTTTGAGTGTTTTCAACTGGTCGCCGCCGGCACTCTGCGCGAGGGCGCGCTGCGTGCGGCGCTCCTCTCGGCACGCTACCCGGCGCGCAATCCCGACCAGAACGTAGCCGATCTCGAGGCCCAATTGGCCGCGAATGCTCGCGGCATCGCCGAGATCGAGCGGGCAGTGCAACGGCACACCTGGCCGGTTGTGCAAAGTTTCATGCGACAGGTGCAGGACAATGCCGCCCTGAGCGTGCGCAACGCGATTGGCCGCCTGCAACCCGGAGAATTCCGGTACGAGATGGACCATGGCGGTGTCATCGCCGTCCGGATCGATATCGATCCGAACAAACGCAACGCACGTGTCGACTTTACGGGAACATCCGCACAGGGTCCGCACAACTTCAATGCACCGCGCGCCGTCTGTCTGGCCGCGGTGCTCTATGTGTTCCGCACTCTCATCGAGCGCCCCATTCCACTGAACGAGGGCTGTCTCGAGCCCCTGGAAGTGATCATTCCGCCGGGCTGCCTGTTGGACCCCTCGCCGCCTGCCGCCGTAGCCGCGGGAAACGTCGAGACCTCGCAATGCATCGTGGATGCGCTGTACGGCGCACTGGGGATCCTGGCGGCGTCCCAGGGCACCATGAACAACCTGACATTCGGCGACGCCCGTCTCCAGTATTACGAAACGATCGCCGGCGGCGCCGGCGCAGGACCCGATTTCGACGGCTGCGATGCCGTGCAGACTCATATGACCAACTCGCGACTCACCGACCCTGAGATTCTCGAGTCGAAATTTCCGGTGCTGGTCCGCGAGTTTTCGATCCGCCGCGGATCGGGCGGTCCCGGCCGCTACCGCGGCGGCGACGGCACCGTCAGAAGGCTGGAATTCCGAGCGCCCATGTCGGGTGCGCTACTGGCTAATCACCGGCGCATTGCACCGTTCGGAGTCAAGGGAGGTGCGGCGGGCGCACCCGGGACGGGCTCGATCCAACGGACATCGGGAGTGGTCGAGCATTTAGGCGCGACCGCACGCTTCGATGTGCAGCCCGGAGATCAACTGACGATTGAAAGTCCCGGCGGCGGCGGCTACTACCGCAAGGAGCCTTAGCCGCGAAGGATCGCGGTCTCGATCTCCCACTCCACCCGGTTGCGCGAGGTCTGCAGCCGGTTCACGGAGACGGGGCGCACCCGACTCGCGCCCGGATGGTGAGTCACCATCCAGGCATCGAATTCACCGGGCTTGCTGGTGGCAAACCCGAAAAGCAGGTTGAATTTGCCTTCCGCGACCGTCTGCTGCCGGTTCACCCGATCGTCCGCAATCGCGAAATGACTCTCGTCCGGGGAGGTACCGATGAAGGCGCCTTGCTCGGCGAGCGCTTGCAGAAACGCATCCACCTGCTGTCGCGCGCGCTCCCAGGTCGAGGGGATGTTCGGCTCCATCAGCACCCAGCGCGTGCCCTGCTCGATGCTGGAGGCGACAAACAGCGCCAGCCGGCGCGCGGCCAGATACTTCCAATCGGACGCTCCCGTGCTGCCACTGGCCAGGGTTCGTGGACTCAACCCCGTTCGCAGGGTCGATCGCGAGGACACCAAGGTGTTGACCCCGGCCTGGGACAGGCGAACTCGCTCCTGATCCGAGACAACCGCCGCAGGACGCAGCCCAGGCCGCAGGAATGACTCCTCGGTCTCGACAGCCGACCAAACGGGCGATGCTTCGTCGGAGCGTGCAATCATCCCAGCAGCCGCGCCACAGGATGCAAACGTCTCTGCCCTTCCGCGGAGCCGGTCGAATGACTGGACGCGCGGGAAGTACATGGCGGCGTTGTCGCTCCGGAAGGGCCAGTTGCGTAAATGATCGAGGGCGGTCTTGGCCGATATCCAGGTGGACGGCGGATCGACGAGCAGGATCGCGTTGCGCTCCCGGCAAAACTTTGAAGCGACTAGCAGCGTGCTCAAGCCGACGTCGCTCTCTCTGGCGAGCGGCGGGATACACAACAAGTTGAAAGTGGACGTCGCCTTGAGCGCGAACATTCCAGTGTTCTCAACCGCGGACCCAATGACGTCGTAGTCAGTGAGAGGCGCGCCGTCGTCGCCGTCCGGATTCGAGACTGCATATCCGATAGCGGAGCGGCTGCCACCCAAAGCCGAGCGGTCGGGACGTTGGACCGGGACGGGACCGTGTACTCGGGCAAGTTGCGACTCCAGCAGCACCGTGGTGATGAAGCGGTCGGACGCTGCGAGGACGGTGATCCGGCGGAAGATTTCCTGGTCTTCGATGAGCTCCGACCCGGCCGAGCGGACGCGTTGCAAAACGAGGTTGAATGAATCCGTTTCCTTCTCGGGAATCCCATCGTAGTCGACCGAAGCTCGCAGAAACTCGCGGGAGCCTGGATTCACACCGATGAGACGAATCTTCGATGACCCTGCCGGCAACGTTAAGCTCGGAGGACGAGCACCGTTGACGACGCGCACGACATACGCACGACGCCCACCATTTTCGAAGAAATGATCGACCGCGTAGGACAACGGGGCGGGCTGCCAAAGGCCGCCGAATATGTGTTGAAAATCGGAAAAGCTCGAGACTGGAACCGCGCGATTGACGGGACCTTTGAGCGTGCGGCCAACGAACGCGGCGACACCTGTAGGGACACGCCCAATCGGATGGAGCGCGCGCTGTGTTTTTACGTCTTCGAGACCGGACGTTCGGCTATCAGCCGGCGCCAAGTGTTATCCCCTGTTGCGTCGCAGGGGAACTCTAGCATAGGCGTTCTAGCCAGTCGTCGGTTTCGGACGTTGCCCACTGCCGTCGTCAACACCCTGGGAGATTTTTTCGGCAGCCCGCCTGGAGTCTTCTTCGCGCGCGCGCTCGAGGTCATCCCGCTTGCGAGCAATTTCGGCGAGCATGATCTGCAGCCATTCGGAAACTTCAGCCATTAGTTCGTCTTCTCCGCGGACGCGCCTTCTTCAGCAGCGGGCTTGTTCAGGGCCGGATCCCGCTTGCCGTTACCGGCAGGCCGGGTCAACGCCGGATCGCCCTGGGTCCCCGGCGGCCCGGGCGCCGCAGCACCCGGATCGGGCGGTTGCATGTCAGAAATCACTTGGCGAAAAGTCCCCTCATCCATCGGTAGATCGGTCGTGCCATCCCACGTGGAGCCTTCAGGTATGGCGTTGCGCACTTTGGGGGCCGCCGCCAGCACTTGATCAACACTACCGTCGGACCGGGTGATTGCGACGGCCACACCGCGCGGCTCGTGCGCAAGGCGTGAGACCAGCTCCCAGTCGACCTGCTCGTTGTGAGCCTTCAGCTGCTTCTGCAAGGTAGCCGCCAGCGACTTCTTGATCAGCTTTTTCTGCGCCTTCTTCCAGTCGCGCGGATCATCCTCTAGCACGTCGAAGGTCTGCATGTAGAGCTGTCCATCCTTCCATCCGAAGACAAAAGGTTGGTTCACCACGCGCACCGGGGTGCCGATGGGCACCATGTCGAACAGCTGTGCGATGTCCTCCGGGTACAACCGGATGCAACCGTGACTCGAGCGCAACCCTACGCCCGCCGGCTTGTTGGTCCCATGGATGAGGTAGCTGGGCCATTCGAGATAGAAGGCGTGCCTGCCGAGCGGATTGTCGGGTCCCGGCCCGATCACCTTGTCGAGAATCTCGCCGTTCTCCTTGTGCTCCTTGAGCACGGAGGCGGGCACGCGCCAGGTCGGATCCTTCTGGCGGCGCACGATCTTCGTAACACCCTCGGGCGTGCTCCAACCGACCTTGCCGATACCGATCGGATGAGTGATGACTGTCGGCGGCTCGCCTTTTTTGAGCTTCGGGTAATAGAACAGTCGCATTGCGGCAATGTTCACCACGATGCCCTCATGCGGCGCATTGGGCAGGATGTATTCCGTGGGAATGACGATTTCCTTGTCGGCACCCGGCAGCCACGGATCGACTTTCGGATTGGCGCGCAGGATCTCCTCGTAGCCGATGTTGAAGCGACGGGCTATATCGGTGAGCGTGTCTTCCTTCGAAGTGGTCGTGAGCTGCACCGCGCCGACGATGTCCTGGTCCGGCGCCAGCTCGAAGCGCTGGGTCTGGGAGGGCAGCGGCACGACCGGCGCCGGCGGGGGCGGCGGGGGGGGAGGCGGCTCTTTCTCCCGGTGCTTGAAGAGTGAACAGCCTACAACGAGGGTACAGAACAGCGCCGCGGCGGACGCGCGGAGCGCATTGGGTACGGTCATCATGATCTATCGATTATGGCACGCTACAGCAGCACGGGCTGATTGAGCAATTCATCGGGGTCGGCCCGCTAGCGATCCTCGTCCCGGCGTGGGCCCGGAAAATGCCGGGCCAGCCGTCGCCCTATCCCATAAACCCCCGCCACTGAACCCTCACTGAAGCGCCCGCGCCGGTCATGCTCGCGCCGCTCCTCGACCCGCTCATGGTCACACGCTCGCGCGCTGTACGGTATTCAATCACAGACGCGACCTGGGTCTTCAAGCAGCATGGGGGCTACGTTTCCTGGAGTGCGCGTGCCGCATGACCGGCACCTATAACTACTGCCTCGTCCTACTGTCCGTCGTCGTCGCGATCGTGGTGTCCCATACCGCCCTGCGTCTGGCGGCGCGGGTGGTGTCCGCGAAGGGCTCGACGGCCCAAATGTGGCTCGCAGGCGGTGCGGTCGCCCTGGGCACGGGACTGTGGGCCATGCATTTCATCGGGATACTCGCGTTCTCGCTCCCGATCACCCTCTCCTATGACCTGACTCCCACCCTCGGCTCACTGGTCCTCGCGATTGCGAGCTGCGGGTTTGCGCTACTGCTGGCGAGCCATCCAGGGACCCGCTGGGGGCGTTTGACTCTGGGCGCGATCGTCATGGGATCCGGCATTTCGGCCATGCACTACCTGGGCATGACGGCGCTGCAGGTAGTGCCGACGATCCAGTACGAGCACGGGCTCGTAGCGGCTTCCGTCGCCATTGCGATCGGCGCCTCGTTCGTCGCCCTGTGGCTGTTCACGCACCTGGGCACCCGAAACACCTGGCGAGCGCGCGCGACTCGTGTTGGAGCCGCGTTCCTCATGGGACTCGCGGTCAGCGGCATGCACTACACCGGTATGGCCGCCTCGCGCTTTGCCGCGAACACCTACTGCCTCAGCCCCGCTGTGGGCGGCAACGGAATGGACAACCGCTGGCTGGCCCTCGTGATCGCCACCATCGCGTTGGGAATTCTCGCGATCACGACGATCCTTCTCGTCTATGACGCCCACCTGGAGTCGAATGTCCGTCGTTACAACGAGATGTTGGAGACCGCCAACGCTCGACTGCAGCATGCGGCCACCCACGATGCGCTGACCGGATTGCCGAATCGGGTATTGCTCGCGGACCGTCTGGGACAGGCTATCGCGCAGGCCGCGAGCCACGACGTTCGTTTCGCGGTGCTGGTTGTCGACCTCGATCGCTTCAAGTCGATCAACGATTCATTGGGGCACATCGCCGGGGATGAGCTGCTGCAGGAAGTGGCCCGCCGTCTGTCCGGCCTGCTGCGCAAGGACGATACCCTCGCGCGACTGGGCGGTGACGAGTTCGTATTGGTCGCTCGAGAAGTTTCCACCGCCCAGGATGCGGAAGCGGTGGCACTGAAAGTGCTGAGCCACGTGGCCCAACCGCTGCGGCTCGCCGGTCTGGACGTCCATGTTTCGCCGAGCGTGGGCATCGCTCTGTGTCCTGATGACGGAGTCGACTCCGAAACATTGCTACAACACGCGGACGCTGCGATGTATCACGCGAAAAAGAAGGGCCGCAATACCTTCCAGTTTTTCGCACCCGCCATGAACGCTTTCGCGCGCGAGCGGCTGGAGCTGGAAAGCGGCCTGCGCGCGGCCCTGGCCCAGCGCGAGTTTGAATTGCACTACCAGCCCAAAGTGGATGTCGCGACCGGCCGCATCGAGAGCGCCGAAGCGTTGATCCGCTGGCGCCATCCCAAGAAGGGTTTGATTCCGCCGGGCGGCTTCATTGCGCTCGCCGAGGAAACCGGTTTGATCGTGCCCTTGGGCGAATGGGTGTTGTTCGAGGCGTGCCGACAGGCACGCGCGTGGCAGGAGGAGGGGCTGTACCTGCGCATGGCAGTCAACTTGTCGGCGCGCCAGTTCCGACAGGATGGTCTGATCGAGACCGTGCGCGGCGCGTTGTCGGCCGCGCGCCTCGAGCCTCGCTACCTGGAGCTCGAGCTGACGGAGAGCGCGGTCATGCAGGACGCGGAGACCTCGGTGCAGATCATGCGCCGCTTGAGCGATCTGGGCGTGCGCATTTCAGTCGACGACTTCGGCACCGGTTATTCCAGCCTGAGTTACCTGCGGCGCCTGCCACTCGACAAACTCAAGATCGACCGCTCGTTCATCCGCGAAATCGTTACGAGCCGCGACGATGCGCAGATCGTGCGCGCCATCGTGTCCCTGGCGCACAGCCTGCATCTGAAAGTCATCGCGGAAGGCGTGGAGACCGCGGAACAGCTGGCGTTCCTGCGTTCCCTGGGATGTGATCAATACCAGGGTTATCTGTGCAGCCCACCGCTGCCGCCCGTCGAGTTCCTGACACTGTTGCCCCACCACCGCGCCATCGATGAGTCCAAGCGGGTTCCTCCGAGCCTGGAAGACACGATGATCAGCCGCGTGCTGCGCAAAGGGTGACTGTCAGCCGGCCCAAGGTCGTACTCGAGAAAGCCGCGCCGTGCGCCGGCCCGCCCAACGTGGCACCAGCCTCGATCGGCGAAACAATCCGGCACGCATGCTTGGCTCCAAAAAAAAAACCCCGGGATTTGACTCCTGGGGTTTCAAAAGGCGGACTTTCGATGAAGGGAAGGAAGTCCGCTAGGGGATAAGCGGCAAGAAATCAGTGCAGTCTGGCCCAGTGCAGGATCTTGATATCCTCTGATTCCAGATCGAAACTTTGTGCCAACAGCGCGCGCAACTCTTTTGTACCGCCGGTGCGCTCGAGCGGGTGCCGGAGCTCTACAACTCCGCTCCACTCGTTGGCATTGGCGTGGGCGGCGGCGGCAGCGGCGGTTTGCGCCTCGCAGCCTGCGAACGCCTTGGCCCGTGCTGTTACGAAGTGCGTGTAGTACTTGGTTGCCATGGTTAGAGAGTAGGCGCCATGGCCCGCCGGAGTCCGTGAATTGGGTCATAGAACATCGCCTCGATTTGTCAAATTATATTCAACATAATCTCAACGAAATGAGTCGCTACCGCCCTCCCACGAAGCCCGGTTCTCAATACATCACTCCCCAGGGCGCCCAACGCCTCCAGGACGAGCTGGATGAGCTCTGGAAGCACGAACGGCCCAAAGTGACACAGGCGGTCGCGGAGGCCGCGGCACAGGGCGACCGGTCCGAGAATGCCGAATACACCTATGGCAAACGCCGGCTGCGGGAAATCGACAGCCGAGTGCGCTTTTTACGCAAGCGGTTGGATGGAATGGTGATCGTCAAGGACCCACCGTCGGATCCCAGGCGGGTGTTCTTCGGTGCTTGGGTAACGCTCGAGTCAGAGGAAGGCATGGAGTCCTCTTACCGGATCGTGGGACCCGACGAATTCGACATGGAGCCGCGTTATATCAGCATGGATTCGCCCATGGGCCGAGCGTTGTTGCGCAAGGCCCTGGACGATGAAGTCACGGTCGAATTACCCGGCGGTGCGCGCAAGTTTGTGATCGTGGAGATCAGCTATGGCGCACCGCCAGGTGCGACCGTCGCAGGGGCGGTGCAGCCGGCGGGGCTCGTGCAGCCTGCAAGGCCTGTGCAGCCTGCAGGGCCTGTGCAGCCTGCAAGGCCTGTGCAGCCTGCAGGGCCTACCAGAGAACCCGGACGTTCTTGAACTGCCACGGATCGGTCTTGTCGAGATCCTCCGGGAACAGCCGCTCGCGACCGTTCAACGGCGTCCAATCCGTGTAGGCACCCACGACGGGTCCAAGGTACGGCGTGCAGATTTCCAGGTTGCGCTGGTAATCCATCTCGTCCGGCTCGACCAGCCCCATGTTCGGATTCTCCATGGCCCAGATCACACCTGACAGCACGGCCGCGGTCACCTGCAGGCTGGTGGCGTTGTTGTAGGGAGCGAGCTTGCGGGCTTCATCGATCGACAGCTGCGAGCCGTACCAGTAGGCATTTTTCTTGTGTCCGGCGAGCAACACACCCAGCTCGTCGATGCCGCCCGACTCGATGTCATCCATCAGGATGCGCTGGCGTTCCTGTTGGACGTAATTGCGACCCAACAACTCGTGAACGGAGACGATCGCCGAATCGCTCGGATGGTACGCGTAGTGCACGGTCGGGCGGTAGGCAACCTGCGAGCCTTCACGCACCGTGTAGTAATCGGCCATGGAGATGGCTTCACCGTGTGTGATGCAGAATCCATGGAAATGACCGGCCTTCGGTGTCCAGGTGCGCACGCGCGTGCCCGCTCCCGGCTGCATGAGATAGATCGCGGCCATGCATCCGAAGTCGTGACGTTTGCCGTCCCGCGGAAAATTCTTCTCGTGCGAGCCCCAGCCCATCTCGCTCGGCTGGCAACCCTCACCGACGAAGCCGTCGATGGACCAGGTGTTGACGAATTCACCGGGCTCCTTGGGTCTGTTCGTGACCTGGTTATCGCGCTCGGCGATGTGCATCACCTTGATACCGAGCTGACGAGCGAGCTCGCCCCACTCGCTGCGCGAAGTCGGGGTGGCAGCGGCGGAGGTTCCTCCATCCTGGGCAACATCCCGGGCGATATTGAGGATCGCGACTTTGGCGAAATGCGACACCAGGCCGGGGTTGGCGCCGTGAGTGACGACAGCGGTCGGAGCGCGTTGGTTTCCAGGGCGCAGTGCCAGGGCTTCCTCGCGCAACGCATAGTTGGTGCGCCGAGCCGCCGGCACTGTTGGATCGGTGTACCCGCCCGGCCACGGCTCGATGCACGTGTCCAGATACATCGCGCCGCGCTCCCAGCAGAGCTTGATGAGGGCGATGCTCGAAACCTCGACCGAGACGTTCAGAACAAAGTCGCCACGACCGACCAGCGGAGTGAGGATGCGACGATAGTTCTCCCGCGTCAGCGGCTCCTTCACGAACTTGATGCCGAACTCTTCGGCCTCTTTGCGGCCCCGGTCGGCGGCTGTCACGATCGTAATTCGATCAGGTGATATGCCGATATGCCTCAGGAGGAGTGGCAAGACACCTTGGCCGATGCTGCCGAAGCCGACGATGACGATCCGCCCGGGAAATTCGACGTATACCTTGTGGTTCAATTCATCCTACTCCTCGTATTGGCCGAAATTGTTCGGGGCCACCCAGGCCAGACAATTTCGGCGGACATCACTCCGCCGCCCGCCGGCAAAAGGCGTGACTTTCGCCGGCTGCGCTTCGTGCTACTCATTGCTACCGCCGCCAGTGCGGCGGATAAGTGCGATCGTAACCGGGAAGTGCCTCCACGCGCTGCACCCATCGACCCAGCGCGGGATAATTCACTTCCACGGGCAGAAACCGGGACGCCAACTCGCGGGCTTCGGGCCGCTCCAGCGCCCGCCGCAGCAACTGAAACCCGGGAAAGATGACCATGTCTACCGCGGAAAAACTCTCGCCCACGACCCAGTCGGACTTCGACAGCCGCGCCTCGATCGTGCGCGCCTCGCTCGCGGCATGATGCATCGCCTCCGTCACCTGCTCGGTATCGAGTCGCTGCTTGCCGAATACCGCGTTGAGAATCGTGATGACGTGCGGCTCGATGTAGGCCTGATACTCGCAGATCACGCGCATGATCACACCGGCTTCCTCCGGCGTGCGACCGAATATCGGCGGCTCCGGATACTTCAAATCGAGGTAATACAGCACCGCCAGCGACTCGAAACACACGTAGTCGCCGTCCTTGAGCACCGGCACTTTGCCGCGCCAGTTGAGGGCGAGCATCTGCGGCGATTTGTGCTCCTGCTTGGAAAACTGCAGTACGTGGCTCGTATACGGGAGCCGCTTGTATTCGAGCGCGAGCAGCACCCGCCACGAGTAAGGGCTCCCGCTGCCCCAGTAAACGTCGATCGCCATCGGTTTCTCGCTCGAATGCCTGGAGCGATTGTATAGACAACCGGACACGGTCGAAAATGAAGGTGAGGTGAAACCTGATGTACACCCTGCTGATTGAACCCGCCGAGCTGGCTCCTCACACCCATGACCCAAACTGGGTCGTCCTGGATTGCCGTTTCGATCTTGCCCGAGCGGACTGGGGTGAAGAGGAATTCGCGCGCAGCCACGTGCCGAATGCGTTGTATGCGCACCTGGATCGCGATCTCTCGAGCGCTGTGACTCCTACCAGCGGGCGCCACCCACTGCCTTCGCGCGAAGCTTTTCTGGGCGCGCTGGAGCGATGGGGCGTCGACCAGGAAGTTCAGATCGTCGCGTACGACCAGGGCCCTGGAGCGTATGCATCGAGGTTGTGGTGGCTCGTGCGTTGGGCAGGGCACACACGAGTCGCAGTCCTGAACGGTGGCTTCGCGGCGTGGCAACAAGCCGGGCTGCCTGTGAGCCAACAACCCGGTATCAGGCAGCATCGACGCTACTCCCCGAGTGCGGCACCGGCTGAATTCGTGACAACGAATGAAGTGGCCGCCCTCCAGGCGCGCGGCGAGCTGCAGAATGGGGAAAATGTGCTCGTGGATGCTCGTGCCGCGGATCGGTTCGCGGGTCGGAACGAGACGCTCGATCCCGTGGCGGGCCACATACCCGGCGCCCGCAATCATCCGTTCACGGGCAACCTGGATGCGCAGGGCCGATTTCTACCCGCCGCGACGCTGCGCTCCCGGTGGCTGGACACCCTGCGAGGCCAGGCGCCCTCCAAGACGATCGCCATGTGCGGTTCCGGCGTGACGGCGTGCCACAATCTGCTGGCGCTCGAGGTCGCAGGGCTGCCGGGCGCCCGGTTGTATGCCGGATCCTGGAGTGAATGGATTCGCGATGCAGCGCACCCGACGATTACTCACCCGTAGCCGTCATCCATTTTTGCTATCGTCCGCCGTTTTTGGGAAACATACCCCGTGGCTTCAGATCCGAAGATGACCGGCAACGGTGCCTCGCGCAAGTACAACCCCGCCCAGCCTTGGCAGGTCCTCGACTCGGAGGAGCTCTATCACGTCAAGGGCTGGGGAAAGGGATACTTTGGCACCAACGCCGCGGGCCACGTGGTGGTGCGGCCGGATACGCAGCCCGACCGGGAAATTGATCTCTTCGAGGTCGTGGAAGGTCTGAAGGCGCGCGACCTGACGACGCCGGTCGTCGTACGTTTCTCCGACATTCTCGCGCACCGGCTGAAGAACATTCATGCCGCCTTCGCGCAGGCCATCGCGGAAAACGATTACCAGAACAAGTACGCCGCCGTGTTTCCGATCAAGGTGAACCAGCAGCGCCTGGTGGTCGAAGAGGTCTATCGGTACGGCAAGGAGTTCGGCTTCGGCCTGGAGGCCGGCTCGAAGCCGGAGCTCCTGGCGGTCATGGCCATGACCGAGAGCACGGCGGACCGGCTGATCATCTGCAACGGCTTCAAGGACGACAGCTACATCGAGGCGGTGACGCTCGCGAACAAGCTCGGCCGGACCATCATCCCGGTGGTGGAGAACTTCGATGAGCTCGGCCTGATCCTCAAGCACTCCCAGACCTACGGCGTGCGGCCGCGAATCGGCGTGCGCGTGAAGCTCTTCAGCGAGGGCTCGGGCCGCTGGCGCGATTCGGCCGGCGAGAAATCCAAGTTCGGGCTGTTCGTCACCGAGATCATGGAGCTGTTCAACATTCTGAAGTCGCACGACATGCTCGACTGCCTGCAACTGGTGCACTGCCATCCCGGCAGCCAGCTGCAGGACATCCGCCGCGTGAAGGATGCGATCAATGAGCTGGCGCACGTGTATGCGGAGCTCAAGCTGATGGGCGCGGGTCTGCAATACATCGATGTTGGTGGTGGCCTGGGCGTCGACTACGACGGCAGCGGAACCAACTTCTCATCGTCGATGAACTACACTCTGAACGAATACGCGAGCGACGTCGTCTACCGGATCGCGAGCGTCTGCAACGCTCGCAACATCCCGCATCCCATGATCATCAGCGAATCGGGACGCGCGGTGGCGGCCTATCACAGTGTGTTGATTTTCGACGCTCTGGGCTCGTCGGCACTGGATAAATTCCAGGTGACCGGCAACGAGGTCGACGACTACCGGGGCACCCAGGAATTGCCGGCGCCGGTCCGGGATCTCAGCGTCGCCTACCGGTCCGTGAATGAGCGGCGGCTGGTGGAATGTTATCACGATGCCCTCACCGCCCGCGAACAAACCCTGCAGATGTTCACCATCGGCCTGTTGTCGCTCGAATTTCGCGCGATGGCCGAGCGGTTGTACTGGGCCACCCTGGCGCGCATTCGCGATGCCTGCCGCAAGCTCGAGCGGATGCCCGAGGAGCTCGAAGACCTGGAAGTGATTCTGTCCGACACGTACTTCTGCAACTTCTCGGTGTTTCAATCGCTCCCCGACAGCTGGGCCATCGACCAGCTGTTCCCCATCATGCCCGTTCACCGCCTGGATGAGCGACCCACCCGCCTCGGGGTTCTGGCGGACATCACCTGCGACTCCGACGGGAAGATCGATCACTTCGTATCCCTGCGCGATGTCAAACGTACCCTGGAGCTGCACGAGCTCAAGGAGGGCGAAAAGTATTACCTCGCCGCCTTCCTCGTCGGGGCCTACCAGGAAACACTGGGCGACCTGCACAACCTGTTCGGCGATACCCACGTCGTGCACATCCGGCTGCACGATGAGGGCGGCTGGTGGATCGAGGAGATCGTCAAGGGCGATACGGCCAACAAGGTGCTCGAGTACATGGAGTACGACGTCGCCGAGCTGGCTCCCGCGTTGTCTCGGGACTGCGAGCGGGCCATCCGTGACGGGCGCATGACGATCGCCGAATCGCAGAAGCTGAAGCGCTTCTATGAGACCGAGCTCGACGGCTACTCCTACCTCGAACCGGCGGGCCCGTAGCGCGGAACCCCGCATCGATACGCTGAAATCGCAGCTGTTTGCGTCCCACAAACACTGGTAGTAGCCTTGGATGTCAGCGTGTTGGTTGTTGGGAGACTCGAGGGATGACGACGCTCTATGTGGGGAACCTGCCCTTCTCGGCCACCGAGGCGGATGTGCGGGCCCTGTTCGAACGGCATGGCAAGGTCGATTCGGTCAAGCTCATCAACGATCGCGAAACCGGCAGGCCGCGCGGCTTCTGTTTTGTCGACATGGCGCCCAACGAGGCGCAGGCCGCGATCCAGGCCCTCAACGGTTTCCAGATGGGCGGTCGGGCACTGCGCGTCAACGAAGCCCAGGAGCGCCCGCGCTCGGGTGGAGGGCCGTTCCGCCGCTGAGCAGCATGCAGGTATGCTAGCGGGATGAGAAAGCAAACCGGCCTGTTGCTGCTCGCGAGCACGCTGTTGCTGGCAGCGAGTTGCTCCACGACCAGCACGCGCGAAACCACCGCGGCGGCGCTCGACACGATCCTGGCAGGCAACCAGCGCTCGGCACAGAACAGCGCCCGCGACCGCTACCGGCACCCCAAGGAGACTCTGCTCTTCTTCGGTATCCGCCCGGAGATGAAGGTGCTGGAGGTCTGGCCGGAACCGGGTTGGTATACGGAGATCATCGCCCCGCTCGTGCGGGAACGCGGCAAGTACCTTGCCGCCGTGATCGCCCCCGACCCTGACAGCAAGTACGTGACGGGCCGGCTGTCCGACTTCCAACAGAAGCTGACTTCGAGGCCGGATGTCTACGGGGCCGTGGAAGTGGTGACCCTGCCCACCGATGGCAGCGATGTCGTCCCCGCCGGTACTCTCGATATGGTGGTCACGTTTCGCAACATCCACAACTGGATGGCCAAGGACTCGGCGGGACAGGTGTTTGCGACGCTGTACAAGGCACTGAAGCCCGGCGGGGTGCTGGGTGTCGAAGAGCACCGTGGGAATGCGGCAACGACCCAGGACCCCCAGGCCAAAAGTGGCTACGTGAACGAGGATTACGCAATCCGGCTCATTGAAGGCCAGGGATTCAAGTTGGTGGGGGAGTCGCAGGTCAATGCGAACCCCAAGGACACCAAGGACTACGAGCAGGGCGTGTGGACTCTGCCACCCTCGTACCGCGTGGGGGAGAAGGATCGGCAGAAGTACACCGACATCGGGGAAAGCGACCGCTTCACATTGAAGTTTGTGAAGCCGAAGTAAGGACGTCGGGGGGGCGCAGGAGGCGACCGGCTACCGGTAGCGGCGCCGTCGGCACCGCAATGAGTCACCACATCTCTTTCAATCGAGCCGTGATGTCGAGAGTGGACTCGGTGCTGCCGGCTGACAGGGCAACGTCGCCGACGGCGGAGCCGTGGAACGTGGCCGGATCCAGGGTCTTCAACACCTTCTCGGTGAGGAATCGGCTGCGGCCACCGTAGACGTGTGCATCGCCCTGGCGCGACTGCGCGGTCAGATGGAACCTCAAGGGCGCCATCAGCACGAGGTCGTTTTTGGCGCGCGTGAGCGCTACATAGAACAGGCGCCGCTCTTCGTCAATCAACTCGGACTTGCCGGTCGCGAATTCCGACGGGAAGCTGCCATCCACCACATTGAGCAGATACACGGTATCCCACTCCATGCCCTTGGCCGAGTGGATGGTGGTCAATATGAGGTAGTCCTCATCGAGCATCGGCGTGCCGGCTAGATCGCTCGTCGCGTTCGGCGGGTCCAGCGTCAGCTCCGTGAGGAACCGCTCGCGAGAGGGATACTGACCCGACAGCAGATCGAGCTGGTCGAGATCACCCAGGCGGGTGTGGAAATGTTCGTAGATGCGTTCGAAGTGCGGCCTGTACCACTCGCGCACCATGTGCACCTGCCCCTGCCAGGGCCGCTGCGGATCCGCCAGCGCCACCAGCAGGTCCGTCAGCTTCTCGAGCTCGAATTTGGCCGGCGCCGGCGCGGCGAAGCTCTTGAGCGCAGCCACCGCGAAGTGGTTGGCCGCCAGATGCTCGACACACGCACGGGCATTGGCCGGCCCCACGCCGGGGAGCAACTGCACCACTCGAAACACCGCGAGCGAGTTGCGTGGATTGTCCGCCCAACGCAGTACCGACATCAGATCCTTGACGTGCGCGGCTTCGAGGAACTTCAATCCGCCGTACTTCGTGTACGGGATCTTGCGCTTGCCGAGCTCGATTTCGAGCACGTCACTGTGACTCGAGCTGCGGAACAACACGGCCTGTTGCCTCAGCGGCACATTGGCCTCGCGCCGGCGCAGAATCTCCGCACAGACATATTCGGCCTGCACCTGCAGATCATCCACGGTCACGAGCTTGGCGCGGCTGCCCTTGCCGCGCGCGGACAACAGGTGCTTGCGATGTTGGCGCGGCGCGTCGGCCATCAGGGCATTCGACACGTCGAGCACTTCCTGGGTCGAACGGTAGTTCTGGGCCAGGACGACGACCTCGGCTTTCGGATTGAAGCGATCGGGGAAACCGAGAATGTTTTCCACGGCCGCCGCGCGGAATGAGTAGATGGCCTGGGCGTCATCGCCAACCACGGCGAGTCCCGCCCCGTCCGGACGCATTGCATGCAGAATCTGCGCCTGCAACTTGTTGGTGTCCTGGTATTCGTCGACCAGCACGTGATCGAAATGCGCGCTCACGTGCTGAGCCAGGCGCGGCTCCGACATCATGAGGTTCCAGTACAACAGCAGGTCGTCGTAATCGAGAATGGCGGCGCGCTGTTTCTGCTCGACGTAGGCCCGATACAGGCGCGTGAGATCCGCTTCCCATTGCGCGCACCAGGGATACTGCTGCTCCAGGGTTTCCTTGAGCGGTCGCTGGGTGTTGACGCGATAGGAATAAATCTGCAGGCAGGTCTCCTTGCGGGGAAAACGCTGCTCCCGGGCGGCGAGCCCCAACTCCTGACGCAGGCTGTCCATGAGATCGGCCGAATCGCCGCGGTCCATCACACTGAACTGCGGATCGAGCTTCAGATGCCGGGCATAGTGACGCAGGAGCCGATTGCCAATGGAATGGAATGTACCGGTCCAGCTCAGCCGCTGCGTGATGGTTGCACTGACCCCACCCAGGGAATCATTGAGCGCCTTCTTGGCAATCTCGAACGCACGACGGCGCATTTCAATGGCCGCACGACGAGTGAACGTGAGCATCAGGATGCGACCGGGGTCCACTCCGTGGATGACCAGATGCGCCACTCGATGAGCCAGCGTATCGGTCTTGCCGGTCCCCGCGCCGGCGACAATCAGCAGTGGACCACTCTTCCATCCCTTGTTGTTCGGCAGCGGCTCGCCATGGGCTACGGCTTTGCGCTGCGGCCCGTTCAACTTTTCGAGATGTGACGTGGTCGTCATAACCCACGGACTATACGAAGCCTGGGACCCCCTGTCACTGCTAACAGTCACAACTTATTTATTGGCGCGGCACTGGCCGCGCGGAGCCTTTCTTCGTCGGCCGCGGGTAAAAGGCGTGGCTTTTACCCGCTGCTCACTGCCACGGGCGCTTCGCGC